>R07__coassemble_79_pt1 | contig 42027 bp, 28 predicted proteins | sample R07__metabat2_low_PE_036 | metagenome-assembled genome bin R07
TTATGAGCGCTCGCAAGCGCCATGCAGTCCGCAGAATTCCTTCCTCGCACGCACCGAATTTCAAAACTGAAACACAGAATGAACTTGCCCGGTTGGGATGCCCCAACCGGGCTGTTTTTATTTATATCATTATATGTTATTAATATTATGTAATTCTTTAGATTTACATCATTTAAGCGTCTTTTCTACTGCGGGGCGGATAATTTTTCTATACCTGGCCTCTATGTAATACTTATAGAACGTCTTCTGCAGTTCTGTTAAATATTCGGCATGATTTATAACGTCATTGATTTTTTCAATATCAATCCGCTCGTTCATTCTGTTCAGAGCCAGGATGCAGTCTCCGTCTGCTTCGCTGCAAAGGAAGTCATAGTAATTTATTTTTCGTCCGTTCAAATGGATTGCTGACGTTGGAAAACGGTATATTCGCGCATTCAGCTCATTCTCGTCCGCTATTATTTTTTTCATAACAGTTTCATCCGCCTGGGGCAGAAGACAGCTTCCGCAATCGAAAACAGGTGTGATTTTGGCTGTATTATCAAGCGGTTGATATAAGAATCCCCAGTTTCCGTTATGACGGTCAAAATTTCCAAGCAAAGCATCCACAACAAATACGTTCCAAAAATGCTTCAATAGGCTCTCCGGATTGACAAACTGCTGTTTTTCAATGGTTTCAAGCAGGTCATTGAGTTCTGTTCCGTTCCCCTCGTGCTCCGAATCAATAATTGTGTTTTTTATTGAGCAGAAGTCATACAGAACGCTGCCATCGGCCGTAAAGTCTTCACACGCGCAAACAATTTTTTCCTTGCCATTCACGGTGAAGGTTCCGAGGATAGTTTGCTGAGCCTCTATGCCAACCATATTAAAGATGTGACTGCCCAGGTACTCGCTGAAGCAGCTGTTGGTGTATGAAAGTTCTGTGGGCTTATTTGCTCCCGACGGAGGGAACTTAAGCATATACTGCTTTCCATCGTACTCTACCGCTATCTTTTTTCCGTTGGCGCCGTTATAAGCTTTTCCATGCAGGCGCCTGCAATTAGTAAAGTCCATTTTTCAGTTCCTCTCACAAGTATTTCTTCCGCAGATAGTCGGCATGAGCCGGAGTTATGGAGCCTTCGCTGATTTCAGCGGCATTAATGCTGCCATAAAGCTCGCCCCACAGGCAGTCGAGCAGCGACGACTTTTCCTTCAGGCCCTGCTTATAAGCGTCCAAATCATTCTGCAGGTATTCCGGGAGGCCGGTTTCATATGACTTTTCAATTTCGCTGCGTTCAATACTGTCTCTAATAAGATCTTCAATGGAAACGCCCAGTGCAGAGCTAAGCTTATATAAAGTCTCTCCCGAGCATTTTTCTATTTTGGTTTTTCCATTTAAAATGTCGCTCAATGTTGCATGAGGGACTCCACTCTCGACTGCGAGGCGGTATTTCGTAAGATGCTGCTTTTCCAGCAGTTCATCAATGCTCATGGTTTAATCATCTCCCCTGGTAGTATTATATCGGTATACCGAAATATGTCAAGAGGAAGCGCTTGTTTAAGTAGGAATTAGGAATTATGAGCGCTCGCAAGCGCCATGCAGTCCGCAGAATTCCTTCCTCGCACGCACCAAATTTCAAAACTGAAACACATAAATAATATGCCCGGTTGGGAGATCCCAGCCGGGCTGTTTTTATTTATATTATTATATGTTATTGATATTATGTAATTCTTTAGATTTACATGAAAAAGTGGTGGTGGCCGGGGCGGGTTGCGTCCGGTGGGCCATCACCACTTTGGGTTTATTTTGCTGTTTCACTGTCAGGAATTTGAGGAGATGATGATTTGCTTCATTAAGCTTTCGTGGTTATTATTCCCAGTCGATGTAAAGTTCAGCATAAGGTATGAGTCTTGCTTTACCGTTATGGTGTATGAAACGATGTTATCGTCTGCATCCTTATTAGCAACGTAGGATAGATACTGGCTGCTATCTTTCAGTTTTGTCTCAAGGTCCGCTGCCTTGCTATGATATTCACCATCCACATAATATTTGTAAATATTATATATTGACGGTTTACTTGATACATGATTTTCGGTTAACCAAAATGCTACGTTTTCTGTAAATGTATCTGTAGCAGGAACGGTAAAGGAGTTTCCACTTTTAATTTCATAAAAATCTGTATAAGCCTTGGTATTTGAACTTTGACCTTGTATTCTTATGGTATCTCTGAAGCCCAATGTCGTGAGTTTGTCCCATCTGCCGGATGAGTGATATCCGCTTGAGCCGAGCTCACTCCACAGCGTTCTCTCGGCAATTTCAAGGGTTGCTGAGTCGTCGGCAGTCTGCTCATATTCTGTTCCGGCAGAGTCGGTGACTACACATTTATAGCTCCCTGCCGCAGACTGGCCAGAGACTGTAAGCGTGGTGCCTGTGGCTCCGGTAATTGCATTTCCGCTGGGATCATACCACTGGTAAGAATAGTTTCCGGTTCCGCCCGTTGCACTAGCCGTAAATGTAGCCGTCTTGGTGCTGTATTTATCTATTGACGCTGACGACGGATTTACAGTTACAGTCAGCTTTTCTATAACCGACAACGTTGCCGAGTTGGTGGACTTGATGCTCTTGCCGTTGGCGGTGGCGACGCAGTAATACTCGCCTGCTGAGTATGTGCCGTCGACGGTGAGTGTGCTTGCAGTCTTGTTTGCGAGGGCTCCGTTCGGGCCGTACCACTGATAGGTCCAAGGAAGATCGGTTACGCCTTCGACTTTGGCAGTGAAGGTTGCCGTCTTGGTTGTGTTGCCCTTAATGACCTTGCCGGAGTCAGGCGTTACGGTTACCTTGGCGACCTTTACAGTTGCGGCATTGGAGGTCTTTTCCTGGTGCAAATCATCTGAGCCGTCATTAACAACACAGGTATAGCTGCCGGCGTCTTTAAGCTCAGCGCTGGAAATTACATAGGTTTCACTGGTTGCGCCGCTAATTGCTGTTCCGTTCTTATACCACTGGTAGGTCCGGCTGTCCCCGGTTCCGCCCTGTACGGTGGCGGTGAGAGTGACTGTATCGCCGACTGCGGCCAGGGTGCTTTCTGGGGCGACGGTTACCTTCAGCTCGCCGATTAATGTCAGGGTGTTTGTGATTGAAGCGGACTGAGGATCCGGCTTTCCACTGTCAGTTACCGAGCAGGTGAAGGTATATACCTTCTTGGTTCCGTTACTGTTGGCCTTAAGGTCGTTCTTTGTTGCCAAAGCTGTCGTATTGCTCTGAGTTTCTATGCTGCTAATTGATTCCTGGTCCGAAACTGACCAAGCAAATGTGTACGGATTCGACCCGCCTTCGGCCTTTGCTGAGAACCTAACGCCCGCAAATTTTGTCTCGAGTATAGTATATGAGGTTGCTCCCTGGGCAATGAGCTGGAGGGGGGTCGGCGTCGGTGTGGGCTTGGGGGTTCCGGTTGGGACAGGCGTGGGCACTGTTATTGTTTTGCTGGACGTTTCTGAAGCCGTTCCCGTTGCAACGCCGTTAAGGCGCAGAACCTGGAAGGTTTCCTCTGCTATTATATCGGGCTTGGAGTCAGAGGAGTCTGATAAATCCGCAATCTGCACTGTAACAGTGAAATATTGCTTATCAGGGTTGAATTCGTCTATGGTTACCTTCGCCGCAAGCCCGTCAGAGTAGGCTGCGCGGCCAAGAAGAGGCAAATTAACATCTTCGTCTGAGTCATTGTACGTATTTTCCCCAAGGTAAATCTGCCCGAAGCCTGAGGTTGTTCCATAGGTGTTAAGGTCGTCTCCGTAGTCTCCCTTGGAGAAAAACGAGAAATATTTTGTAGATTTGAGACGGTAGCTTGTGGTTGTGATTGCGATGGGATTGGTGGAGACATGGTGCAGCGGTTCGGTGGAATCGGACTTCGTAGTTCCGGAGTTGTCACTTTTGACGTCATTAAGCAGCCGGGGGGAATCGCTATAGGCCAGTTCATTGCTGACAGCAGACTGGATTGTGGAAAGGAGAATCTGGGCCTCTGAGCGCTTCATAAGTTTATTATATTGCTTTACGCCAAGACCTATTCCTGTTGCAAGTCCGCCTGACACCATGATTAGAATCGCGATCGTTGCCAGCATCTCAGTTAGGGTAAAGCCCGCTGAGCGGTTTATTTTGTTTTTTATCTCAGCCATTTTCTTCATCAGGCCTTTTCCCTCTTTCATTCTGTCAATCTCCGGAAGCATTGGACTGCTCTTGGTAGTAGGTATATACTTTTTCCTTGTTATCTGATTCTTTATCGCTGCCGGACCTTGTTATGGACATTGTATAGTAATCAACCGTTATTTCTTCCTCGGAGCTGTCTACAGCATGAGTTATTTTAATTGTACCCTCAGACTTTGTGGTATTCTTGGGGTTTTTGTCATGGTCCGTTTGCTTTTCCAAGTCGTAAACATATGCGGTGTCAGTGTTCTGAATTGCATTGTTTGCCTTCGCCGCAGCAACTATTGCTCCGGCGAGCATGACAAAGCAAAGGGCGACAATTACTATGCCGGCCAGCGTTTCAACAAGGGTTTCTCCCCCGCAGGCTGTTATTTTATTTTTTATTTTCTTGAGCATATTTTTCCCCCGGGTTAAGCTTCAGTATCGAAGACGCTGGAGATGTCGCCACCACTTAATTCATATTTTGTGGTGGTGATTTCTTTTGTGCCGATTACGGTGGTGCCAGACATAATGTCATCGGTTGAATTGGAGGTCTTGGGTTCTATCTTCACACCGGTTAAAAACATCATATACTGGCTGGAACTGCCAAAGTCAAAGGTCAAGTCGGCAAGGTATATGTCATCTTCACTGTCATCTTCTTTGCTGACATTCATTGTTACTTTAACAGTTTCAAGGTCCTTGAGCTCCTCGTTGGCGATGTCCATGGTAATTGAAAAGGTTACGGGGTCAATTTTCGATGTAGTCGATGGAGTGGATGTAGTCGATTCAGTCGATGTTGTGGATGTAGTCGATTCAGCTGGAAAATATGCCTTTTCAACTATGTTTATAAGCTCCTGCTTCAAAATGCCCTTCGCCGAAATGACGACCTCATCCTTAGCAGGGTCTGTATAGCCAAGAGCTATTCCGTCTTCGTTATAATATGTGTGGGTTTTTATGCTTTCACATTCACTGTCTTTAAGCTCATTATTAACCAGCATTGCCGCCGAGGCGAGGGTAAGATGCGCCTGTTTTTCCCGTTTGTCGTTATACAGGCGCTTTATGCCGGTTACAGAGGCTGCAAGAATCGTGGCGCTGATCATCATTACAACGATGAGGAGGAAGAGACCATAAATCAAGGAGGCGCCACGGTTGTCTTTTAGCTTTCTTTTAATACTACTCATGCTTCGGCCTCCGTGGTCTTGGGCTGAGTTTCTTCAGCCGTGGCTGCTGCAGTGGATGAAGGAGTCAGAGTGCCGTCAATGTCGATGGGCACTTCAAGTGATGAATCGCCGGCTTCGCCGTCGGGGGACTCATCTGTCTGCTGCGCAGGGACCTCATCTCCCCCTGTCTCGCCTCCGGTCTGCTGCGCAGGGTCCTCATCCACCGTCTGCGACGGTCCCCCTTCCCCGTCCGTCGGGGAAGGTATTTCCTTTAAAATGAGGAGGCCGTCGTAGTAGATTGTTGTGCCGTCGTTGAGGAGCATGGTGCCGTCATATTCAGAAATTCTGAAGGAGATTAAGTCATAGATATATATGTCGGTGAGCTTGTCTCCCTGAGAGAGAACATAACCATCCTCGGTGGGGATAATTTCGCCAGGGAGGAGATGCTCAAAGTTCTCGGAGTCAAACTGCGTCGCCGTGATGAAGGGTTCTGTCTGCTCCGCAGGGTCCTCATCCACCGCAAGCGGTCCCCCTTCCCCGTCCGTCGGGGAAGGTATTTCATCAGCTTCGAATTCCGAATTGAATACGACCCATTTTTGCTCGGGAATTACTTCTCCGGTTATATAGAGCAGCTCTTCATCGTCAACGGGGATGGCAGTGATATTGACCGAGTCGAATATAATATTGTCTTCCTCGTCAAGGCGAAGGAGCTGTGACTCGCCCCAGGCCGCGTCGGAGATTATTGACCAGCTTTCGCCCGTCAGGTCAGAGGGGGTAAGCAGCCAGCCGCTCCACATCGCCCAAAGGGTGGTGTCTTCTTCGAGAGAGGCTATATATTCGCCAAGCTCTTCGGCAGTGGCTCCGGCGGGGATTATAATTTCGCCCATGGCGTCTGACCAGCCCTCGAAGACGTAGCCTTCGCTGGTGGGCTCAACATAATCGGCAATATTTTCGGTGGTGAAGAGATCGTACTCAGCGCAGTCGGTGATGAGTTCAAGTGATGAGTGAGGAGTGATCTGCTCCGCAGGGACCTCATCTCCCCCTGTCTCGCCTGCCGGCTCTGCGGGCTGAGCCACTGCTTCCACAGCGTACAGGACGATGCTTTGGGTTGCGTTGGAGAAGTATTCGATTACAGACTCCGGGTCTGCGGCGCAGACGATTTCGCCGCCCTCGGTCTCGGCCCAGCCGACTATTACTCTGCCGCCGCCGATTTCAGGAACGCGGTAGTTGGCTATGAGGTCCTCGAGAGTATAGGTCTCGGTGACTGCTTCGGGAGTTAGGAGATAGGAGGTATCTTCAGTTTCAGCCGAGGGTTCCGTAATGGCTTCGGTTGAGTCACTTTCGTCATCCTCGTCTCCTTGCACCTTGGAGCTTGCACCTTGCAACTCTTCATCGGACTGCGGCTCTTCGTTATTAAGCGAAACGCCGAAGCTCATGAGGGCGCTGTCGGTGACAATTTCCGGCTCGTCAGCGGACTGCTGGAGAGTTTCATCTGTAGCTTCGCTGTCCCCTGTCTCGCCTGTCGGCTCGGTCTGCTCCGCAGGGTCCTCATCCTCAGATTGCAAGGCAGCGCTGAGCTCGGGGGCGGAAGTATAGTCATTGTAATTGAACATGAGCATATATCCGCTGCTCTCGGCAGGATAGGAAATGACAGCAGTTAGGGTTGTATCTTCAGTGAAGGTATAAACTGAGCCGGGGGTATATGTCATTGTGCCGTCAGTCCAGCCGGTAAGCTCCTTACCTTCGGGGATATAAATGCCGGAAACGATGCTGTCTGAGCTCGTGGGCATTTTTGCAGCGGAAAGTACATCTACACTGGGTTCTTTTTCCTCACCATCAGTATTCGTATACTTATAGGTAATGGTGACCGGGCTTGTTACCACCTGGGCGGTTGCGGGGACAGTTAAGGTATATTCCTTGCCGTCCGTGCCGATAAGGGTAACAGCGAGAGAAACCGCCTTTGTCTGCCCATCGTCTTCGGTGCCATAATAATACAGGCGGCCGATTATATATTCATAAAGGGAGTCTGAGCCGGTGGAGCAGACGGTGTAATAATTGCCGGTTTCGAGCTCTGACCACTCCTGATTTACAGTGGCTCCGTCAGCGGTTATTGATTTAACCGTGAACTCGCTGAGGCTATGCTCCTTGCTGCCGCCGGAGGAAGTTTCGTTGGAAACGAGATAGACAAAATAGTCATTTGCCGTCTGCGGATCCGGAGCTGTGGCGGAGGCGGAATAAGACACGGCTGTGCCTGTCGTCGCGCTGTCAAGGGCAGCCTCAACATAGCTTCTTGCAGTCTGAAGGGCTGAAATTCCGATTGAATCAGTCTGGCGAAGGTTCAGATATATGGGGCTATAGATCTTGTCCAGATAGTAAGTGCCGTTAAGCTCATAGTCGGTCTTTTCATTTGTTGGGCCATAATAATATGAATATCTGGCTTCGAGAGTGGCTCGGCCGTTTGCAACGCGCTTAACATATTTAATGTTTTTGGCCGCAGTTGAAGCCTCTGCATCCAGCACTATTCCTTCAGGGTCAAATTTTATAAGCTCCCAGGTTGCAGTGTCTGCGGTGGAGTAATCCTTTTGAGTCGACTCCTCTCCCTCAGCGGCCGGCGTCTTTGCGTAAAACGTTATCGGCGTAGTATCATTATAAAACTGCTTCAGATAGACTGGCGGGTCAGAGCTAAGCTCAATATTGGCCGTTATTGAAAGGGTAAAGGAAGCGGTCTCTGTTTTACCGTTACCGCCGGTTACCGCAGCGGTTATCTCTTCGGAGCTAATAGAGGAGCCGTGATTAAGGGCCTTTACAGTTACAGTAAGGGCGGAGCCTGAGCCGGACACTTCGGACACGACCGCATACTTTGGAGATTCCGTTGTTGTAACGGTCCAGGATGAGCCGTCATAGGTTGCGGTGGTTGAGCCGCCGGAGGAATAGGTAAAGGTTATCTCCGTGGGGTTGGCCGCGTCCTTAAGCTCGGTAAGCTTGAAGGTCTTATACGCCCAGCCCTGCTTTGCAGTATCGTCTCCGGAATACATGTCTGAGAACATGTCCATTGAGGCACGGGCGGACTCCCAGTGCATGCCATTATATGGCCATGCACCATAGTGGACATTGTGGCCGTTTTGGACAATTACAGTGGGGAACGGATAGTTTTTGCCCTCAAGGCCGGCGCTTTCGCCGGGGTGAGAGTAGGTGCCGTCCATACGGATTGTTTTGCCGGAGTCGGCCCAAATGGTGACGGTGGAGTCGTCGCCCCAGCCAAGAGCGGTTGTAATTGATTTGCCGTTTACAAGATAGATGACCTTTTCTTCGGGCGTCATCTCTCCACTGGTTTTGGTAATAACGCCTTCGTCATACTGCTCAGTGTAGCTCAGCTGCTCGTAGGTAACCTGTATTGCAAGGGTTCCAATGGTGTCCTGCGGATAATGGGTGAGGCCAAGGTGCCTGTCTAAACCCGTGTATTCCACGCCATTCTGAGAGTAGAAGTAGCAGTTAGATACATTGAATCTATCGCCTGCTACACTGTCGCTCTCGTCGGCCAGGGTTACAATGGGTCTTCTTGACAGGATATGGTTATTGGAGGTGCAACCCGAAAGGTCAACATATGTATAGCAGTCTTTTATTTCAGGCAAAGCTGTTAAGCCGCCAAACAGGCTTCCGAGATTTCCGGCTGACCGGACGAAGTAGCCGCCAACCAGGCCCGCAACATGGGTATATGCTTTATTTGCGTCAGACACTTCTATCGAGCCGCCGGTATAGCAGTTGGAAAGTGTTTGGCCACGGAAGTTGCCTACGAGCCCACCAACTCTGATGTTTCTCTCGTTTGCATAGCTTGCATCATATGTCGTGGCAATTTTTATGTTGTTAACGGAGGTGCAGCCCGTCATTGAGATGTTGGTCAGACCAACGACGCCGCCGATATTTGATCCGCCAAATCCGCAGGCGCCTCGGCCGTCAACAATATTATAGCCGGAAACAGTGCAGTTGGAGATTTCTCCTTTCCCGCCTTGTCCATTGGCAGCAATGCCGCAGAGACCGCCCAAGCTATACCAGCTACCATATTTATAGTAAAGCCCATCCTTCATGGTTGCCGATGAGTTGGTTATTGTGCAATCGCTGTCGGAATACAAGATAATATTTTTCAGCGATCCATCAATCAGTGCTCCGAACAGGCCAACAGCCTGGGACTCGCTGTTTATGGAAACATTTTTGATTGTATAGAACTGACCATCATAGCTGCCGTTGAGGTAAGCCGCATAGGTTTGAGATTTGGATGCTTCTGACGTAGACGTAGAAGATGTGACAAAGGTTTCACAGAAGGTTCCTATAGGCGTAAAGGTGTTTCCGTTTGAGTTTGTATCGTGGGTCTGCAGCCAGCTTAGATCTGCAGTGTTTTCAATTTTCGTACCAGTGGCTCCGTTTGGAATTGCGTAGCCAAGATATGTAAAGCAGCTCCAGTATGCCGGCTCGACATTGGTATTGTTGAAGTCGTCATACTTCAGATATTCCGTGGCAGAATGCTTGGAGCTATCGCAGTTCCAGTTTATATACTGCAGCTGCTGAGCGGAGCGGATTTCGTAGCTTTTGTCGGTTCCAAGATCATTGCTGCGGGAAAGGCTGTTGCCGAAGAACGGGGAAAGATAATAGGTGACATCATGGCTTTCCGTCTTGCTGCCTTTTGTAACGGTCTGGGTAAGCTTGATGGATGAGTTTCTTGTTGACGCGCTTGTGGCGGACATGTAGATATAATCAGCCGTAGAAGAAGTGTCACCGTAGCCGGTTGTGAACGCGTGGAAGATATAGTTCTCCCCGCTTCCGGCGTTCATCTGCTTCTGCAGTGCCTCGGACGCATCTTTGTTTATTGTTTCGCTCGTCACGGTGCCTTTTGCGTCAGTTGTTAATGATGCTTTAACATCCGTGAGTTCAACAGTCAGGTTGACATTTTTCTGGGTAAAATAGCCGTAGCCATAGCTGGTTATAACGCCGCCATCCTCATGAGCGGTGCAGAGTGTGTTGCCGGAGAGCTGGGCGGGCTTATTAGGATCTGAATAATCGTCACCAATGAAGGAGAAGTGGTAGCCCTCGTTGCCGCCGGATTCATATTCCCAATAGAACACGCCAAAGGAGCCCAGCTCAGACTCCTGAAGCCACTCACCATAGTGCACAAGCTGCCCGGCCGCGTTTGTAACAACCGCACGGAAGGGATACTGCTCAGCATCAGCTTCCCTGGAGGTGTAAGAGAAGTCATAGCTTACCGCTGCCTCTGAGCCGATGGCGTAGGTCTCGAAATCAGCATAGTTTTTGGCTGAGGCGGAGCTAAGGTCAGCGTCGAAGTTATAGAGGTAAAGGTTATCTAAATAATTATAGGTACCATTATTAATATAGTAGCAATCCGCACTTACGCTGCCGCCGGAGGGAGCAAAGGCATATGGCTTGGACGCATCGCCGGCGGAAATGAGAGCCGTCGCGCAGTATGAGGAGTTAATCGAGCCGCTGCCGTCTCCGGCAAAGCCGGCGATGGAAACAGAACCGCCTCTGGAGGAGGAAACATTGATGAAGCCGAGGGCATAGGAATTGGAAATTGTTCCGTCATTCATTCCGACAAAGCCACCAACAGCAACAGTTGCATAATTCGCCTCCAGGTTGATTACCGGAGTGTCCGCGGAGCAGTTGGAAATTTCGCCGTAGTTACGCCCGACAAGACCGCCGGCATAAAGGGTGGAGTCCTGATATGCCGCCATGGTCGCGTTCTTAGACGTTCCGCCAAAGGCGAAGCCGTCTACAGAGCAGTTGGTAATTTTGCCGTCGTTGATTCCGGCAAGGGCGCCGATTGTCAGCGTATTATTGCGCTGAACGGAGGAGACGTTGGAAACATAGTGCTTAAGGGGAGAATTGTCTCCGGATGCTTCATAGTCATAATCTGCACGGAGGACAACATTTCTAACGGTTCCGGTTTCTGCGATCATGCCGAAGAGGCCGGCGTTATAGCTGGCGGTGGTGATGCTTATGTTATAAATCCACTTGCCCTGCCCGTTATAGGTTCCGGCGAAGCCGGAGCCGCTTCTTCCGATTGGAGTGTGAACCACCGGGTCCGGTCGGGTGCAGAAATCGTCAGACGACCAGTCATAGCTTTCATAGTTGATGTTGCACTCCTGCAGGAAGGTTGCTGAGGCAGTTGTGGTTTTATATCCGTCAGACGCTCCGGAGGGAGTATCGTCATAGAACCGGCTGAGATTATACAGCTGTCTGGCTGTTCTGACATATATATATGTTCCATTGAGAGCAGCTCTGTCGTCATTGGGTTGGTAGCTCTCTTCAACCTCGCTGTTTGTTTTGGCAAAATGGGGGTTAAAGCGGAAATAGGACACAGCGGTGCCGGCTGTTACCTTCGCCTTTAGCCAGAACTTATACTGACCATCACCGTTGATGATTTCCTTGTTCATCAGGTCCGCTTCCAGCGGGTAAACTCTGTATTTTGTTCCGTCGGAACCGGTTACGGTATAATATGTCGCACTCTGGGTGTCGATTGTTACCGTTTCAGCTGTGTTGTCAGCGTCATAACCGGTAATTTCAACGGTTACAGTGGTTGGGATATCAGAACTATCTTTGAAGACAATTCCATACCCGTCGCCAACAGCTCCATCCTTAAGGGTAGAGACGACACCAGCGCCTTCAAAGCCATAGGTATTATCGCCATATTTTTCGTAATAGACAATGGAGCCGGCCTGGAACTCCGTGTTCCAGTCGCCGTAGTGATGTCCAAGCGCTTCAATCATCGGGAATTCATACTTCCTGCTGATTCCCTGGTTCATGAGATTATAATATGCTGTGGCATTTACCGTCATATCAGAGGGCTTTGTGAAGTACGTCCCGTCGAGCTTTTCAGCAAGCTCGTCGCCGCTGAGCTTGTCTATGGCGTGCTCATATTCTTCATCAATAGCCTGCTCCACGTTAATAGATCCGTTCATATACCAGGCGTTATTCACACCAGCGGTGTTGCCGACACGGTAATATTTTACGTTATCTGAATCTGATGTCTTTGAGTTTATAACATGGAGAATTGTATAGCTATTTGTTACAGTCGGGAGGCTTGTATCCGTCCCATATACGACGCCGGCACCGTTTTCTGTAAACGCGGCATAGCCGGCTACATAGCAGGACTCAATTTCAGCCGAGCCTGACCCGCCGCCGATGAGACCGCCCGCGTTGACGCCGGTTACATATGAATCGGCATATGAGCCGGTTATTTTTGTCTGAGCACCGGAGTCACTGCCAATAAGGCCGCCGGCATAGTCCGCGGTTACGCTGTCTACAAGGGTTACCGTCTCGCTGCCGGACTTTTCCTGCTTCGTCGTAAAGGCGCCGACTACGGTTGAAGCTGAGGAGGAGGTAATTTCGAGTGTGCCTTCGGAGGTTACCGCGCCAACGAGACCGCCGGCCGCGTTACCTGCATCAACCCAGGCGACGGTATATCTGAGGTTGTTCTCGTTCCCTTTTCCAAGAGTTTCAGGATCGATATTTTCCTCGGTTAAATATACAACGCAATTTTTAATTGTTACAGTGCCGGAGGATACGGTGCCGACAAGGGAGCCGGCATTACCGGCAGCGTCGGTTGCCTTGACGCTGGCGCCGGTAAGCTCAAGGTTGCTGAGAGTTAAGCTGCTCTTAACCTCGCCGAAAAGTCCCGCGGCCGCGCCGGTGCTGACGGAGAGGTCAGCTATTTGATATCTTCCTGTGACTTTGCCGTCTTTGTCGTATTTTCCGGCGTCGTAGCTCTTAAGGTTGGTGTTTTCAATAGGCTTGAAGTTCGGAACCGTCTTGTTGTTTCTTGCAGTGTCAGCCACAGTGCCGTTGAAGTATTTGGAGCTATAGGTGCTGTAAAAATACTGTGCTATATCTGCTGCATTTTTTACGTTAGTGTCCTTAATTGCTGCAGAAAAGTTTATCGTCTTTGTTTGAACGGCGCTTTCAATGCCATGAACATCGTAGCTTGCGGATGTTGAGTCAGTGTTTACAGTGACAGTTCCGGCAGTAAGGACGCCGGAGGAGCTATCAAGATTCTGGAGATGGCGGGCATATTCAATATGGACTGATCTGTCAACCGCGCCATTTTCGGCGGATGCGGTGCCGTAATCCCTTTTTGCATCCGTATTGTCGTTGCTGCCATTGTTAAAATATGTCTCGTCAGCGTCTGAGCCGGCAAAGAGGCTGTTTGTATAATACGCGTCAGAGCCATCTTTAACTGTGGCATCGCCAGGGACGAATGCAACGACCGAAATTTCAACCGGAGTGCCGGCAACGAGGCAATTATTGTCCGCATGGCCGCTGCTTTTACCATAGAGCCTGTCAAACCTCTTATCGGCAGACGAAAGATCATCAAGCGTGAGGCTAAATTTATAGTAATTCCCAGTCCCCTTTTCGTAGGTGACGTCATAATCATAGGCATCACACTTGTCTATTGTGCCGTCGTTTATGCGCTGCTGCACTGCATCTTGAATTGATCCGTCAACAACAGAGAGAGGGCTTGCATAGCAGACCGTATAGGAATGGCCGTAAATATCAGTGAGGGTGACGAGGAAGGCAGGCTCATCAGGACTCTTCCGGCACCAAATGTCAACCGTGAGGGTTTCGTAGTTATTAACGGTGGCTCCGGCAACGATGCTCTTGCCTGTTTCGCCGTTGGAGGTGCCGCCGCCATAGTAGCCGACATGGGCCTTGTAGATATCGTTTTGGCGGATTTTTTTGTCTCCGCGGAAATCATCGCTGTTATATGTATTTTCAGGATAATCTATTGACTCTTTTTCGCTATAAAATACGCCCCAGACTATGCCTGTTTCAGGGTTATATTCAACAACCCAGTTGCCGGCATAGAGGTCATCATCCATCAGGTCTTCGGTGATAATATAGTTAGCCGCAGTCCCTTCAGTGCTCTTGTTGTTGGACGTAAAATAGCACAGCAACCCGGCTTCCCAGGTTCCGTCATAGAAATCGTCCCAGTCATGGGGCTGCTCTGCTGTTCCATCAGCCTTATATTTTGCCTTATCATTGTTGGCGAAGTCGTCCTTCATGCCGGCGGCGACAAGCTTCGTCAGTCTGTTCTGGACGGCGGAATAGATGACCTCAGCCTTGGCGTCAAGCTCCGTCTGGCGCAGCTTGCGCTGGTAGGCAAAGATGTTTATCGTGGCAAGGGCAAGGAGAATTACCGTAATGGCAATTACCACTACCATCTCCGCCAACGTAATACCTTTATTGTTTTTGAGTTTTTTGGAAAGAATTTTGTTCATTGCATCCTCTAATTTTTTATCTAATTCGGGAACCCGCGAAGCAGCGGATTTGCAAAAGTCCATAATTACATAATTATACAGTATTGATTATAACTCAAGGATGCATGAATTGCAAGTTTTATTAGGGGCGAGGGTTAAGGGTTAAGGGGGGATTTAGGCCGAAGGCCGATGGCCGTAGGCCGCAGAAGAGAACGTGCAACGTGAAACGTGAAATGCGAAACGGGCGAAGGGTTAAGGGGATTATTTAATTTGGAATCGAACGCATGATATATCGCAAACAGAGTCTTGAATTATTTACAGAACTTTGTTTACGGAATTTTGGTTGCATAAAAATTGAACTGTGGAAGAAATTATATTGATGCGGTAATTTTGTTTTATGTTTTTGTTGCACAAACGCAAGTTTTATGATAAATTGATTTTAGCAAATTATGGCAAATATTTTGCTTATAATTTGCTAAAGTTGGCGAAAATACATTGGTTTTAGCAAATTATAATGGAGATTTTCAAAATGCATATTGTTGGCCGAGAAAAAGAGCAAACCGTTATTGCCGATTGTCTTGCTTCTGTCAGATCTGAATTTTTGGTTCTTTACGGCAGGCGCAGGGTCGGAAAGACTTTTTTGATTCGTGAATACTTTAATGATGCTTTTTCTTTCTATGCCACCGGCGTTGCCAACGGCAACACCAGGGAGCAGCTTAAAGCTTTTAACGCGGCATTGCTGCAGTATGGTAGCACGGAAAAGAGGATACCGGTAGACTGGTTTGAGGCCTTTGAAAGGCTCTGCAGAGTTCTTGAAGGAAGCTCCGTTAAGCGGGACCCTGAGTTTGGAAAAAGGGTCGTCTTTCTTGATGAACTGCCGTGGATGGACACCGCGCGGTCAGATTTTAAGACCGCACTTGACTGGTTCTGGAACAGTTACGGCTCCGCAAAGGACGACCTTCTTCTTATTGTATGCGGTTCTGCAACCTCATGGATTATCAGCAACATCTTAACAGACACAGGTGGGTTATATAACCGTATCACACGCCAGCTGCACCTCGCTCCTTTCACGCTAAAGGAGTGTGAAGCGCTTCTTGCTTTCAATGGTATTACTCTCAGCCGCAGGCAGATGATTGAAAGCTATATGATATTTGGCGGGATTCCATATTATTTGAATCTGCTTAACCGCCGGCAGAGCCTTGCGCAGAACATTGACGAGCTCTGCTTCAGTGAGCACGGGCAACTCCGATATGAATATGAACGGCTTTTCCGCTCGCTGTTTAAAAAAGCAGACCGGCACATTGCCATCATCAAGGCCCTTGCGGAAAAGCACAGCGGCATGACGAGGGTAGAGTTAGGGGAAACCGGCTGCATTGGCAACGGAGACGCTCTCACGAGGGCTTTGAACGAGCTTGAGCAATGCGGATTCATCCGTAAATATAAAAACTTTGTAAAAAACAAGCAGGGATATTATTTTCAGCTAATTGATCCGTTTACTCTTTTTTCACTGCATTTTCTGCAGGAGCCTGCTTTCAGCTCATGGCTCAGCTACACGGGCACCCCCGGGTATTATTCCTGGTGCGGGAATGCTTTTGAGCTTGTATGTCTGAATCATTCCCCGCAAATAAAAAGCACACTGGGAATATCGGGTGTTGAAACAATGGAATATGCCTGGAGGAGTATTCAGGACGAGGGCGGAGCACAGATTGATTTGCTCATTGATCGCAGAGACGGTGTTATAAACCTATGTGAAATGAAGTATACTCTTGAACCTTTTGCCATTGACGCAAATTATGAGGATATATTAATTCACAAAAGAGAGCTTTTCAGAGAAGAAACCGGCACAAAGAAAGCTCTTTACGTGACTCTGGTATCTGCCGAGGGCTTGAGGCAGAACTCACATTCCGGAGTTATTCAGGCATTAATCAGAGGCGACGATCTGTTCGGTTCATAACTGCCCTCCCGCGCTGGCAAATCTTTTTATTTATTTTACAGAACTTTGTTTACAGAATTTTGGTTGCATAAAAATTGCAAGCCGGATTTTCGGCTCGCAGAAAGAAACGCCGCAAACGGCCTTATAATCGGCATTCGCGGCGGGTTCGGGTAATAAATGGTGTAGGTCTCTGTAGGTCTATTACATAAAGTTCTATAAGAGATTTTTTTAGCAAAAATTTCTATATAGAAAAGTATATATATGACCTACAGAGACCTACACCTTTCCTTTATTCATGCGGGTTTATTTCATTCGCCGATAATATCAAGCATCTCCCGTGGAGTAACAACAAACGGCTTTGCCGGGAAGTGCTTAATATTTCCGGTAATTAAATATGCATTGTCATTTTTGCGCGCCGCCATTGTTACCTCGTAGAACACAACGTCCTTTGGATCAGGAAGCTGTTCCTCTACGTTCTCCGCATCGATAAACAATGCTCTTTTTGCAATTCCGTCCAAAAGAATCTCGACCTTTTGGGGGTTGAATTTGAATTTCGGTCTTAAAAGCACTTCTCGGTATTCTGCCAGGATCTCATCGTTAAGAAGAGGAATAATTTCAGCAACAAGAGCCTTTTCCGCGACTTTGCCGGGAACAGACGAAAAGTTCAACATAGCGGAAACCAAAACGTTCGTGTCTATTACAGCGTAATAAGTCACGCGATAGTCCTCCGCTCTTTTCTGGATTCGGAAATTTCAGCGTTAATTTCCTCAAGTGTCATATCAGCAGTTCCGTTTTTTGCCGCAGAGTCACTAATTTCCCGCAGTGCGCTCAGCGCATCATAGGCTTTGTAATCCTGTTTTTGAATCGTCATGCTGAAGGGGACGCCCCCAACCATAACAGAGCGTTTAAAAAACATTCTTACAGCTGTCGAAAGGTCAATTCCAAGTGCGTCATATACCGCGGTTGCCTGGGCCTTTAATTCATCGTCTATTCTAACCTGGACCAAAGAGCTCGCCATAGTATCGCCTCCTTTTCTGTAATTCAATTATATCACATTGAATTACAATGTCAACATTATCCATTATTCATGCGGGTTTGCTGAAGCACCTGCCCTATTAAAGCGCAAAACCGGATGGGTTTTATCCCATCCGATTTTGTTTATGCGTATTTATGAGGGCTAATTAACGGAAGTAGTAGTTAAAGAACTCCTGCATTGCGTCGCCGACGCTGCCCCAGTCAGAGCCCCAGTCGGAGTCGTCGTTTTCATCGCTGAAGCTGTCGTCTCCGGAGCTGAAGTCATATTCATCTGAGCCGGAGCCGAAGCCATTCTGGCCGTTCTGATCATTCCGGCCGTCACGCCCACCGAAGGGGCTGAAGCCGTTGCTGCCACCGTTCTCTGACGGGGCCTGGCTGAAGCCTTCGACGTCCTGGGAGGACTGAGCATCCTCGGAAACGTCCTCGCTGCCTTCAATTGCGGAAGCAGTCTTGCTGCCGACCTTTATTGAGATCTGGCCCTTCTGGCCGTCACGGTATACGCTGAGAACGAGCTTGTCGCCCGGCTGGCATGCGGAAACGATGTCAACAAGATCCTGGGAGGAGGTAACCTCGGTGCCGTTTGCCTCATAGACAATGTCACCTGCCTGAACGCCTGCGTCCTCCGCAGGGCCGCCCTCTGTTACGAACTGGACAACCGCGCCGCCGGTAAGACCGGTTACGGAGAGAGTGTCTTCATCGGCTGTGTATACAGTTACGCCGATATAGGGCTTTTCAACAGTGCCCACGTTGATTATGTTTTCAACAATGGACTCAACGCTGTTAATGGGAATTGCAAAGCAGATATTGTCTATTGAAGCCTCACTGGAGCTGGAGGAAGAGGAATACTTCGCGTTTGTGATGCCGATGACCTCGCCCTTGCTGTTAAACAGAGCGCCGCCGGAGTTGCCGGAGTTAATGGAGCAGTCGGTCTGGATGAGGTTCATGGTGCCCATTGAGAGGGTAACCTCACGGTTGAGCGCGCTGATGATGCCGCGGGTCATTGAGAAGGTAAGCTCGCCAAGGGGGTTGCCTATTGCATAAACCTCTTCGCCGACGCGGAGATCATCGCTGTCGCCGATGGTGACAGGGGTAAGGCCTTCGGCGTCAATCTTGATTATTGCAACGTCATTATCGTCATCATAGCCGATGAGGACTGCGGAATAATCCTGGCCGTCATAGGTTGTTACAGTGATGGAGCTGGAATCTTCAACAACGTGGTAGTTGGTGAGAATATATCCGTCTGAGGTTACGATAAAGCCGGAGCCGGTGGCCGCAAAGCGGGTTCTGTAGCCAAAGTAGTTCATGGTGCCGCTGGTAGAAATACCTACAGTGGAGCCGACATTCTGCTCATAGATATCCGCGGCTGACATTTCCTTTGAGGTGTTTGCCGCTGCGAGAGTCAGGACTCCGTCGTCTGTTGCCGGAGCCGCCATTGCTGTTTTGAGCTCGGCAGTACCCGTTGCCGGGAGGCTGACAGCTACTCCGCCGACGAGGCAAAGAGCCATAACGACGGCGATGAGCTTAAGAAGCTTGCTTTTGTTTTTCATCTTGTGTTTTTGTTCTCCTTCATATTATTCGGATGGCTCAGCGCCCTCCGTTTGTTTACGCTTTGCATTATACACCGTAATTGGAAAAAATAATCTCAGTTTTATGTATTTTTCATTAAAAAAATATGAACACGCAAAACAGGGGCGATAATTTTCTATTGCCAAAAGCCGAGATATTGGTTATAATCTCTTTGTTATGCAATAGCGATATAATCACATCTATAATTCATATGAGAGGTTGGACCACATGGAAACGAAAAACATTCGCAATATCGCCGTTCTCGGTCACGGCAACAGCGGTAAGACCAGTCTTGTTGAGAGCATGCTCTATGTTTCAGGCGCTCTGGACAGAATGGGCAAGGTAGCTGACGGAAACACCGTCTGCGACTATGACGCGGAAGAAAAAGCCCGCCAGATTACAATTTCAATGTCAATCGCCCCGGTTAACTTCGGCGGCTGCAAAATCAACGTGCTCGACACTCCGGGTTACTTTGACTTTGCCGGCGAGGTAAGCTGCGCGCTGCGCGCTGTTGAAGCGGGCGTTATTCTCTGCTCCGCAAAGGACGGAATTTCCGTTGGAGCAGACCGCTGCTGGAAGCAGCTGAAGAAGGAAAATATTCCCGCCATGTTCTGCATCTCCAAGTGCAAGGAGGAGCATGGTGACTACTTTGCGGTTTTGAAGGCTCTGCGTGCAAAATACGGCAGCATCGTCTGCCCGGTAACAATCCCCTGCTCAGACGGAAAGGGCGTTATTGACCTGGTTCACAACGTCTGCTACACCTCTGACGGTGTTAAGGTTACAAAGGGTGCAATCCCCGCCGCTGACGCTGACAACGCAGAAGAGTTCCGCGCTGAGCTGATGGAAAGCGCAGCCGGTGCCACAGAAGAGCTCATGGAGAAGTTCTTTGAGACAATGGAGCTTGAAGAGGCAGACATTATCGAAGGCCTTAAGGTTGGCGTTGCAGAGCGCGCGGTTGTTCCCGTTTTCGCCAGCGACGCAATGAGCAATGTTGGCTCGGTTGCAATGCTCCAGGGCATTTCCGACTACTGCCCGGCCCCGAAGGAGGCAGCCGCCCCCACAGTCGGCTTCGTATTCAAGACAATTTCCGATAAGTTCGGCAAATACAGCCTGGTTAAGGTTGTTTCCGGCAAGATCACTTCCGGCATGTCACTGCGCAACGTCCGCGCCTCCTCAAACGATAAGCTTGGCCGTCTCTACTCAATGTGCGGCAACAAGAACACCGAGGTTACAGACGCATGCTGCGGAGACATCGTTGCCGTCGGCAAGATGGACTGGAAAACCGGCGATGTCGTTACAGACTCCAAGGAAGACATTGAGCTCCCCGCAATTGAAATTGCCGACCCGTGCTATTCAATGGCCATTGCCCCGAAGACAAAGGGCCAGGATGACAAGGTTGCAGGCGGCCTGAACAAGCTCAACGAGGAAGATATTTCCTTCACTCTTACCAACAACCCGGAGACTCACCAGATGGTAGTTGCCGGCGCAGGCGACATTCAGATTGCAGTTCTCTGCTCAAAGCTGAAGAACGTATATAACGTTGAAACTGAGCTCTCTCCCGCAAAGGTTGCTTACCGCGAGAAGATCAAGGGCAAGGTCGAAGCTCATGGCCGTCACAAGAAGCAGTCCGGCGGTTCCGGTCAGTTCGGTGATGTATGGGTTCGCTTTGAGCCCCAGGAGGAGCAGGACGAGATGATCTTCGCCGAAGAGGTATTCGGCGGCTCAGTTCCGAAAAACTTCTTCCCGTCAGTTGAAAAGGGTCTGCGCAACGCAACCGCAAAGGGCGTTCTTGCCGGATACCCGCTGGTTGGCCTCAAGGCTACACTTTATGACGGATCATATCACCCGGTTGACTCAAACGATATGGCGTTCCAGACGGCTGCCCGCCTTGCATATCAGGACGGTATCCCCAAGGCAAAGCCCACAATCCTTGAGCCTATCGGCCAGCTGTTCGTAACCATTCCTGATGATTACCAGGGTGCGATTATTGCGGACATCAACTCCAAGCGCCGCGGAACAATGATGGGCTCCATGCCGGCAGGCGACGGAATGACCACCATTGAAGCTGAGGTTCCAATGGCCGAAATGACCACATACACAATCGACCTCCGCTCCATGACTCAGGGCGCAGGCACCTTCACCTGCAAGTTCACCCGCTACGAAGAGGCTCCCGCAAACGTCCAGCAGAAGGTCATCGCTGAGGCGAAGGCCGCTGAGGAAGAGTAATAAACAGCAAACAGGGGCGCTGATAACGCCCCTGTATATTTAACGGAATAATATGCAGAATGATAATTTAACAGTCGTCAAAAACTTTCTGTGGCTGCTGTGTATCATTGTGTCTCTGGGTGCTCTGGTTGTGGGAGTGTTTTTTGCCATGTTTCACCGGTATTCAGGCGGCGAGGAAACATCCCTGGCGGTAGACATTAGCCATTCGGACTCCTCAAATCTCGTCCAAATCGGAACGGGCAACGGAATTGCCAGAGGTGTTCTTAACACGCTGGAGGAAACAGAGGACGCCGGCGAGGAATATCTGGACAAAATCACGTTCCTGATTGACAGCACGTTCCTCAATCTGCGTGACCTGCAGCTTGTTAACACAAGCAAGGTATGGGCGACGACCACCGGTTCCCTGCCCATCGGCAGCGCGTCTGAGTGCCAGATTGTATACAGTGACGGAAGCGTAATTACCCCGGCGAACGCGGCAATGCTTTCCAAGCCGGAAATATTAATGATCGGCATTGGAATGGACGGCCTTGGAAAGGTGGACGAAGAGGAATTCATTGCCCAGTATGACACGCTGATCTCCAACATACGCGCCGCCAGCCCCGACACAAAGATTGTTTGCATCTCGCTGACGTCAGTAATCCCGGGCTACTCAATGAACGACGGTCTGACGGTGACATCGGTCAGTGACGGAAATGACTGGATTCAGCTTGTATGCCGTGACACGGGAGCATACTTCCTGAATGTGTCCGAGGAGATTAACGAAAGTGTACAGCTGCTCTCCCGCTTCGCCGCATCAAACGGCAAGTCACTTAACAGGCTTGGAATTCAGGAGCTGCTGGAATACATCAGAATACACGCGGTTCCATAAAATTACAAATAGCAAATCGGCAGATCAAGCGATCTGCCGATTTTATTGTTTTTGTTATTGTTTATGCCGCTCTCTCGCTGAGGATGACTGTGTCAGACTCGGTGTAGCCGGTGCTGTCGGCTATGATGCAGCGGTATGAGCCAAAGGCCGCGCTGGTTACATTGTTGGCGGCGAGCTCTGAATAGCCCTGGCCGCTGTCTGTATACACATGGAGGCCATAGGTGGCGTTGTTGCTGCTGTCATCAAAGACCAGGTCTTCCCAGGTGCCGGTGGAGCTGTTATATTTCTGCCATGAGAAGCCGAGGCTTGTGCCTTCGGCGCTGACTGTGAATATAGGAACATTGCCCGTTCTGCCAACATAGGTTGAGCACTCGGAGGGCTGCTTTGTGATGGTAATGTTGGAGTTGACCATAATGGCGGTCTGAGTCTGGGCGGCAGTGTTGGCCGTTGTAGTTGCGACAGTGTTCAGGTCGCTGATCTGGTCAGAAAGCTGATTATAGTCATTCTGCAGCTGATAGAACTGGCTGAGCATGTCCTGATACATGTCGTCAACCTTGTTTTTGGAGGAAATCGTCACGAACATGCTGATGAGCACAAACAGGAAGCACAGCGCAATTGCGCCCAGCATAATGACATTGGGATTGGCCGCGGAGGCGCCGGATGATGAACGTGAGGATGAGCGGTTGGAGTTGCTCTTCTTGGAGGCTGCGCTGGCTTTGGCGGAGGATATCGCCGAAGAGGCCTTGGCTCCGAAGCGGGACGCCATGTCCGCAAGCTTGCTGCTCTTGCCGGAGGCGGAGGAGTCTGCAGGCTCGGCATAATCATCATAGCCATCCTCGGGCTCGGTATAGTCTTCATATTCACCGGGAGCTATATCTCCCAGGTCTATTTCATTGAGATCAACATCAAGGTCGTTCTCCGGCTCCTCAGCAGCAAGGGTCTCGGTAAAAAGCTCTGTGGGATGGCCGCAGTACGGGCACTCAGTTGCATCTTCGTCAAGATAGCTTCCGCAGAATTTACAAGTCATAATAAAGACCTTCTTTCACTTATTAGTGGATTGTATCCGTATTGTAACCTATTAATAGGATTATGTCAACATTTTTTTATTTATTTTTCTTATTTTTACGAATTCTTGTTATCGGCGGGTGAATCGTCCTGTTATATTTTCAAGGAAGGAAACCAGCTGTCTGCGCTTAATTACGCACACAGCGCCGATGCCAAGAAGGATTACAAGCATAATAATCCAGGGCAGAACACTGCCGGCGGAGCCGGTCTGCATCGCCTCGGAGGCTTCGTTCAAGATCGCCGTGACGCCCGTGGCCGGACCGGATTTGCTGATGGTGAAGCTATAGGAGCCGGTGTTAATTTCATAGCCATCCGGGACATATGTCTCGCTGAAGGTATAGGTTCCCTCGTTTTCCGGGGTGAAATAGGCCTTGCCGTCGGAGTCGGTTACGATTCCGATTGATTGGCCGGAGCTGTCTGACACCGTAAGCAGAACGCCCTGGAGCTTTTCACCATCGCTGGAGGTTACGCGGATAACCGCTGTTCCGTCAGGGGCGCTGTCTGTAATAACAGTGCCGTTGATGCTTCCGCCGGAGGTGACCTTGAAGGAATATGTGTCGCTGTTCTTCTGGTAGCCGGACGGGGCGGACATTTCCCGGTAGGTATAGTCCCCGGCCTTAAGGCCGGAAATTACAACCTGGCCGTTTTCGTCTGTGGATACCCTTGCGGCCGGTGCACCCTTGGACGTATAGACCGAGATTTCAGCGCCTGCAACCGGAGCTCCGGAAACCGCGTCGCGCTTTAGCAGGACAACATCTCCGCTGTCAGTTACATGGCTGAGGGACTGCTCCTCGGCTTCTCTGGCCGCCTGCTTTTCTGCCGCCTGCTGCAGCAGTGCCTGCTGTTCGGAGCTTATGGAGCCGGTTGAAGCGAGTGACGAGCCTGTTGAGTTGATGATTTCGGTGTTCTGCACCGGCTCGGAGGTAGGTTCAGGAGTTTCAGTGGGTTCCGCAGTGGGTTCAGGCGTCACCGTCGGTTCAGGCGTTGCCGTTGGTTCTGCCGTTGCGGCAGGCTCAGACTCCGCTTCGTTCGTCTGCACAGCAGACTGAACGGGTGTTTCGGTTGGGGCAACTGTGGGGGCCGGGGTTGGCGTTGGAGTTGGCAGCTGCTCAACATAAAGAGTGAGAGAGGCGTTAAAGTAAGCTGTCCAGGGGTTTGCGGTGACGGTTACCATGGGCTGATAGTCATGGTCCTCGCAGTCGGCAACCCAAAGCTTGCCTTCATATACATAACCGGAGTTTGAATTGGAGCCCTTAACCAGGCCTGTTGTATAAATTCCGGAACCATCCGGGCGCTTTGTGAACAGAGAGGTTATAACGCTCTCCGGGACTGACACCGTCAGATTATTTCCGGTTCGGGTATATGTAATTCCATCGGAAAGAGCGGAAAAATTATAATAATCCAGGACGCCGTTTGAGTCGTTAACGGAGCCGGTGTAATAGCCGCCGCTTGTGCGGGTTAAAAATATCCATGGATTTGAATCGGATGTTTCGCCGCAGAAGCTGGGGTGCTGTGGCTGCGTCGGCTCGGAAAAGCCGCCATGTCTGTTAATTTCGTTATTTACGGAGTTATACGCGTTGGAAAGAGTGTCGGCAACGCCCTTGAGAGTGTCATAGTCCCCGTAGCTTTGGACGGAGGGAACCGTCCAGTAAATCCCCTCGGCGGCCGTCTCCTTTGTAACCCAGCCCAGCTCCGCCGCGGCCGCAAAGCGATATGCGGTTTCAACGTCCGCCATGTTTGACCTTATATATCTGCCGAGATGGTCAGGAATCTGGTCGACAGTGCCCTCAACATAGCTCTCCCCCGCCTGAATAAATGGCGTAAGGCCATAGCTGTCCTTGCCGTTTATGGAATAGTTGCCCACGGCGTTCCAGGTTGCGTAGCTATAGTCCCCGTTGCCCATAACCGGGTTATATGACCGCCAGGAGAGAAAGTCCTCAGCGGCATATGCCCCCGGGCACAGCAGAGAGAGCATAAGGAGTGCAAGAATAAGTGCCATAAACGCACAATATATTTTTTGGGAATGAATCCGGGCCATTGTCCGTTCTCCTTTTTTAGCATCGAAATCATCGCACTTAAGAATATAAATTACATTACATAATTTATGATTCTACCATAAATTAGTCATTTGAGCAAGTGTTGTTAGACATTGACATTGCCCGCTACATCAAATATAATAAATATATGAACAATTCAGATTATCCGCGCTCTGTTACCTGCTGTTTTACAGGGCATCGCACCGATAAGCTCCCATGGGGGCTTTACGAAAGTGACGATCGCTGCATTGCTCTGAAAAAGAGCCTTATGGGCAGCATCAGTGAAAAATATGACCTGGGCTACCGGCGCTTTATTTGCGGAATGGCAATTGGCTGCGACCTTTACTTTGCGGAGGCTATTATTGCCCTCAGGGCCGAGCGCCCGGATATTTTTCTTGAGGCGGCTGTCCCCTGTCCGAACCAGACGGAGCTGTGGCCGGAAAGCCAAAGGCTGCGCTATGACGAGCTGATTGACCAGTGCGACGCGGTTACGCTGGTCAGCAAATGCTATACGCCAACCTGCATGCTGGAGCGCAACAGGTATATGGCGGACTCCTCTTCGGCCATTATCGCCTGCTATGACGGGTCGCCGGGAGGCACAATGCAAACCCTGCTCTATGCCCGCCGCATCGGGCTTGACGCGACAGTAATCGAACTGAAAAATTAAATTTATATCACATATACAGGCAAAAGGAGACCGGAATGAGCGACTATTCAAAGCTTAAAAACTGCGAGCTTTTTCTGTTTGACATGGACGGAACCCTGTATCTGGGCGACAATGTCTATGACGGAGCAATTGACCTTATGGAGGGGCTCCCCTCTCTGGGCAAAAAGTATATTTACCTGACGAACAACTCCTCCCGGGCGGGAACGGACTATATAACTCGTCTGAGAAGACTGGGCTTCCCATGTGAGGCGGAAAATGTCTTCACGTCCGGCATGGCCACGGGGCTTTATCTGAACCAGCGTTACCCCGGAGCAACGGTATATCTGGCCGGCACGAAGGCCTTTTACCGTGAGCTGGTCAGCTATAATATCAACCTGGTTAACGATGATCTCGGCCACACTGACGCGGAGACGGTTGACGTTGTTGTTCAGGGCTTTGACACTGAGCTGGTTTATGAAAAGCTGGACAAGGCATGCCATTTCCTGCGCCGCGGCGCCCATTTCATTGCCGCCAACCCGGACTGGGTCTGCCCCATGCCGGCTGACGAGGTTCTGCCGGACTGCGGCAGCATATGTGCCTTGCTCACCGCCTCCAGCGGCAAGGAGCCGACGTATATTGGCAAGCCGAACAGGAACATGATAGACGTAATCTCCGAGATGACCGGCATTCCCAACGAGAAAATCTGCGCCGTTGGAGACCGGCTCTATACTGACATCGCCGTTGCCCAAAACGCCGGCTCAGTTTCCGTTCTTGTTCTCTCCGGAGAGACAACCCGGCAGATGGTTGACGAGGCGGAGCGCCAGCCCGACTATATAATGGCCGACGTTGCCGAGCTTCACAGAGTTCTTAAGCAAGGTTAACTGGACCTGATGAAGGATTATATTTTCCCAATAATAACCATCGCGCTGCTGGGTCTCTTTTTTCTGGGGATGCCGGAACTAAGCTCCATTCCCGCCTGCACAAAGCTCAGCAGCCGCGAAGGCCGCAGGATTGACAGGGTTGACGCGCTGATAATGGCCGTCGTCACTGTCATTTTTGCGTTTGTGGATTTTGCCCGTCTCGGCAATACGGACTCGCCCGAGACATTCGCCTTTGCCTCAGGCAAGTCTGTTGTATTAACGCCCACCGAGGACACGGTTATTAACCGGATTTTAATCTTCACCGGCGCCGGAACGGGGACATATGAGTTTTCCTTTTCGGACGACGGGGAAAATTACACTCCCGCCTGTGAGATTAACCAGGACTACGCCTCGGTCTTAAGCTGGAAGGACGGAATTCCGGAGGAGACAACGTCTCCAAAGGCTGTCAGGATGACATGCAGCGGCAACGCCTGGGTCGGCGAGGTGTTTTTGCTGGACATTTATGACGAGCCCATTGCATACACCTGCTCCGTCCCGGAGCTGTGCGACGAGCAGGACGTATATTACGTAACCGCCGACTATATGAACTCATCATATTTTGACGAGATATATCACGCCAGGACGGCCTGGGAGCATCTGAACAACGTTTACCCGTATGAAATAACCCACCCGCCGCTGGGCAAGCTCATAATCAGCCTGGGCATAATGCTCTTTGGAATGACGCCCTTTGGCTGGCGCTTTTCAGGGACGCTGTTCGGCGTTCTTATGCTACCGCTGATGTATATCTTTGCAAAGAAGCTGTTCGGCAGCAGGCGCTCAGCATTCGCGGTCATGCTGCTGATGGCCACGGACTTTATGCACTATACTCAAACCCGCATTGCGACGATAGACACATACTCGGTGTTCTTTATTATCCTGATGTATCTGTTTATGTATCTTTACATATCAGAGGACCGGCCGCTGTGGCTGGCTCTGAGCGGCGTTGCCTTTGGGCTGGGGGCCGCAAGCAAGTGGACCTCGCTTTATGCGGGTGCGGGTCTTGCTGTAATCTGGGCGGCGTACAGGATTTATAAGCGCAGGGACGGCTTCAGGGCGTTTATTAAAAACTGTCTTTTCTGCGTCGTGTTTTTCATATTAATTCCCTGCGTGATTTATTATCTTTCATATATCCCATATGGCACAGCATCCGGCGTGACCAACATATTCTCGGCGGATTACCTTGACATTGTTATTTCAAACCAGGAATATATGTTCTCCTACCACTCAAACCTCTCGGCAACGCACCCCTATTCCTCGGTGTGGTACCAGTGGGTGCTGGACATACGGCCGATTTTGTATTATCTGCAGTATTACCCAGGCGACTTCCGCTCCAGCTTTGGCGCGTTTGTCAACCCGGTTTTGTGCTGGGGCGGCCTTATTGCGGTAATCGTGCTGGTCTATCGCGCGGTTTCAAAGCGGGACGCCACGGCGGCCTTTATAGTCGTGGGGTACCTGGCGCAGCTTGTCCCGTGGATGTTTGTAACCCGGCTGACCTTTGAATATCATTACTTCCCATGCACAGTTTTTCTGGCGCTGGCGCTGGGCTATATATTCAAGACAATGGAGGTCGAAGGCCGGATGCCGAGGGTATGCATATATTCCCTGTGCGGTCTGTCTCTGGGGTTATTCGTTTTGTTTTATCCGGCGCTCAGCGGGCTGAGGGTATATGGCCCCACGGCATCGGCACTTTTGAAGTGGCTGCCCACATGGCCCTTTTAAGCGGCGCGGAGGCCTTCAAAAAGTATTGAACAATTGCGGGAATTCTGCTAAAATAAATCGTTAAATATTAAAATATAAAAGTATGTGTATGAACCTTGAAGAACAAACGGGAATGGAAAATTGAATATAACGTCCCTCAGCCGCCGCTTGAGCTGCTTCAGGCCGGCTGCAGCCCGCTTTTGGCATCGGTGCTGTCTTTAAGGGGAATTAACACGGGCAAAGAGGCCCGGGAATTTCTTAAGCCGGACGATCTGCTATATGACCCGTATTTAATCAAAGACATGGACCGCGGGGTCGACAGGATTATGCTTGCCCGGGACCGTGGAGAAAAGGTTATTGTTTACGGGGACTATGACGTTGACGGAATAACCTCCACCTGCCTGCTGACTGACTATCTGCGTTCTATCGGCATAAGCGCTCAGCCCCACATTCCTGACCGTTCAGGAGAGGGCTACGGGCTCAACGGTATTGCCATAGACAGGATATCGGCAGAGGGCGTTAGTCTGATTATAACGGTCGACTGCGGCATTACCGCAGTTGAAGACACACTGTATTCCAAAAGTCTCGGCGTTGACCTGCTGATTACCGACCATCATGAGTGCCGGGCAGACGGGCTTCCCGAGGCCACGGCGGTTATAGACATCAAGCGGCCGGACGACGAGTCGCTGAACAAGGATTTGGCCGGTGTGGGCGTCGCCTTTAAGGTTGCCTGTGCCTGCTGCCGCCGCCTTGGCGGAACAGACGAGGAAATTCTCTCACGCTACGGGGACCTGGTCGCCATTGGGACGGTTGCAGACGTAATGGCGCTTAAGGGAGAAAACCGTTTTCTCGTAATAGCGGGTCTGCGGCAGCTCAACTCCTCCCCGCGTCCGGGCCTTGCCGCCATGCTGAACGAAATTGGCATTAAGCCAGGCGCAATAACCGCATCGGTTGTGGGCTTTAATCTTGCTCCCCGCCTCAATGCGGCCGGCAGACTCGGCCGGGCGATAACCGCGGCGGAAATGATTATGAGCACCGACGAGACCGAGGCCCGGACGCTGGCTCACAAGCTGTGTGACCTTAACAGGGAAAGGCAGAGCATTGAGCAGGAGATATATAACGAGGCGCTGAGTACCGTTGGCGACTCGGGGCAGGATGTTCCAATTGTCCTGGCAAGTGCGGAATGGCACCAGGGCGTTATAGGCATTGCCGCGTCAAGAATTGCCGAACGCTTCAACGTCCCGACGATTATGATTTGTCTCAGCCCGGACGGGAACTTTGGCAAGGGATCATGCAGAAGCGTGGGCGGCTTTAATTTATATGATGCGCTTACCGCCTGTTCGGATGACCTGATAAGCTTCGGCGGCCACGCCCTGGCAGCGGGCCTTAACATCCGCGCTGACATGATTGACACCTTCCGGGCCTCTCTGTCGGAATATTATCGTTCCAACCGTCCGGCACCTCAGCCCGAGGTATGCTGCGATTTGCTGATTACAGACCCGGCTATGCTTTCGGTGGACAACGTCCGGTCCCTGGACGCGCTGGAGCCCTTCGGTGCCGCTAACCCGCGGCCCGTTATGTGCATGCTGGGGGTTAAAATCATATCTGCCATTCAGGTCGGCGGCGGACGCCATCTGAAAATGCGGGTTTCCAAAAACGGCACAATTTTCGACGCAATATTTTTCTCCCACTCTCTTTCGGACCTTGAGCTTTCAGAGGGAGACTATGCTGACATCGCCTTTTCTCCGCAAATTAATGAATTCCGCGGCCATGTATCAGTCCAGCTTGGAGTTTCCGCTCTGCGCCCTCATAACGGTGACGAGCTCTGCTCCGATATTGTGAACAATTCCGCGTCATATATACGCGCCCTTTCGCAGTTCTGCCCTGAAAGGCGGGACTTCGTAGCCATATGGAGGGCCCTTCCCCGGTCATATACCCTGGCCGACACACTGGGCGACATTCTGTCTCTCTGCCCGGCCGGAATGCTGCCGGAGACCTTCTGCCTATGCCTGGAGGCGTTTATGCAGGCGGGTCTTCTTTCCGGCGGCGTAAGAGGCCTTTATGGTGCTGGGCCGTCAGTAACGCCGGGTGAAAAGGCGGACCTGGAAGCCACCGAGCTTATGCTCCGTCTGAGGAAAGCAAGCCATGAGTGAAGAAGCAAATAAATTTACACCTGAATATACAGACTCTGACCCTCTTTATGAGGCGCTGGAGGAAAAAATAAAGGCCGGTTCCCATCCGATGGACCTGGACCGTGTCCGCGCGGCATATGAATATGCCAAGGCGGCGCACGAGGGGCAGAAGCGGAAGGATGGGTCGCCCTATGTTACCCATTGCGTCTCCGCGGCCGATATATGCGTAGACATGGGGCTGGACGAGGACTCCGTTGTCGCCGCCCTGCTCCACGACGTTATTGAAGACACCGACCGGACCTATGACGACATAAAAAAGCTTTTCGGCACCGCCGTTGCAGACATTGTTGACGGTGTTTCAAAGCTGACCCGCGTTGAGTTTTCCAGCAAGGAAGAGGAGCAGATGGAAAACATGCGCAAAATGCTCCTGGCCATGTCCAAGGACGTCCGTGTTATGCTGATTAAAATCGCAGACCGGCTCCACAACATGCGCACCATGGCTTACCAGACGCCGGAAAAGCAGCGCTCCAAGAGTCTTGAGACGATGGAGATTTACGCGCCTATCGCCCACCGGCTCGGCATGCAGCGGGCCAAGTGGGAGCTGGAGGATCTGGCTCTGCAATATCTCGACCCGGACGGGTATAACGAGATATTAAACTCGCTCTCATCACGCATGGAGCAGCTGGAAAGCTTTATGAAAACCATGTCGGAAAAAATCCGCATTGCAATGGAGGACTCCGGCATCAAGTGCACCATTACCAGCCGCATAAAGCACATATATTCAATATATAAAAAAATGTATGCTCAGAAGCTGGATATCTCCGGCATTTTTGACCTGTGCGCCTTTAGAATAATCGTGGACACAATTCCTGACTGCTATAACGCACTGGGCGTTATACACTCCATGTACCGTCAGGTTCCCGGCCGCTTTAAGGACTATATTTCAACGCCGAAGCCGAATATGTATCAGTCGGTTCACACCACTGTAATCGGCTCGGAGGGCATTCCCTTTGAGGTTCAGATAAGGACCTGGGACATGCACCTGACCGCTGAATACGGTGTTGCCGCCCACTGGAAATATAAGCTGGGTGACGGAGCCTCCGCCGTTAAGGACGGGGACGAGGACAAGTTTGCCTGGGTCCGCCGCCTGCTGGAAACCCAGCAGGAGTCTGACGCGCAGGACTTTCTGCACAATCTGAAGATAGACATGTTTGCCGACGAGGTCTTCGTCTTCTCCCCAAAGGGCGACGTCGTCAACCTCCCGTCAGGGGCAACTCCGATTGACTTTGCCTATTCCATTCACTCAGGAATCGGCAACACGATGGTCGGCGCAAAGGTAAACGGCAAAATCGTCAACTTCGACTATGTCCTGCAAAACGGCGATATAGTTGAAATAAGGACGTCTAAAAGCGCTCCAGGCCCAAGCCGTGACTGGCTCAACATTGCCAAAAGCGGCTCGGCGAGGACGAAGATTAAGCAGTGGTTCAAGAAGGAGCGCCGTGAAGAAAATATTCTCCGGGGCCGTGAAATGCTCGAGGACGAGCTGCGCCACGACTCAATCAGCCTTGAAGACGCCTATGCAGAGGATGTAATCAGCCCGATTCTCAAGCGCCTTTCATATAACGACATTGACGATATGTTCTCCGCCATTGGCTACGGAGGCATAACCGTTAACAGGATTGAGACGAGAATCAGGGAAGAAATTCGCCGCTCAAACGAGGAGAAGAAAAACGCCCTGGACAAAATCAACCAGGCGGCCGAGCGCCGGGAGATAAACGACCGGAAGAAGCAACACTCCATAAACGGCATTCTTGTTGAGGGACTGGACAACTGCCTTGTTAAGTTTGCAAAATGCTGCTGCCCCGTTCCCGGTGACGAGATTGCGGGCTTTATAACAAAGGGCCAGGGCATTTCTATTCACCGCCGGGACTGCGATAATTACAGGTCCTCGGTTGAGGGGGCTGAAGCCGGGCGTTGGATTGCCGTCGCCTGGGCGCCGGAGATTACAGAGTCATATGTGACGAACATAATTCTTTCGGCGGCAGACCGCAGCGCCCTTGTTCTTGACGTTGCAACTGTTCTTAACTCAGTCAGCGCAAAGGTACGCTCACTCTCAGCAAGAGACGTGCCCGGCGGCCAGGCGGTTATCAGCGTGTCTCTCGAGGTGCGCAACGCCGGAGACCTGCGCTATATTATGAGCCGGCTCTCTTCAATTCCGGGGATAAGAGACGTCCGCCGCTGCGGAACAGACAAAAATAAAGACGACAGGAGTTAATATAAGCCATGCTGATTAAGACGCTTGTAGTTGGTCCCATTGAGGAAAACTGCTATGTTGTTACAAACGAGAGCACGCTGGAGTGCGTTGTTATTGACCCGGGTGACGAAAGCAACACAATTCTGGACTATATCGAAGATAATCGCCTTAAATGCGTTGCCATTATGATCACCCATGGCCACTTTGACCATGTGGGTGCCGTGGAAGCTGTTGCGGAAGAAACAGGCGCAGTTATTTATATGAGTCCCCTGGACTGCCGCAGCGCCATGAATTCAGACGAATTTCCCTTTGATTTGCCGGAGGGCGGCATTGAGCTGAACGACGGGGACATAATCTCCGCAGCCGGACTTACCTTCGAAATAATCGCAACCCCCGGCCACAGCCGCGGCAGCGTTACCATTAAGTGCGAGGATGCTCTCTTCACCGGAGACACAATGTTCCGTGGCTCCTGCGGCAGAACGGACCTGGAGGGCGGCAATCAGGTTTCCATGATGAAGTCCCTGGCAAAGCTGTGCCGTCTTGAGGGTGACTATGAGGTATATCCCGGCCACATGGAGTCGTCATCACTTCTGCGGGAGCGCACCTTTAACTATTACTGCCGCGAGGCAATGAAGTCGTATTAATAAAAAACTACACATAAAAATCAGGAGGAACAAACATGAATGTACTCGTAACAGGCGGTGCCGGATATATCGGCAGCCACACCTGCGTTGAGCTCCTTGAACGGGGCCATGGCGTTGTCGTTATAGACAATCTTGTAAACTCAAGTGCAAAGAGTCTTGAGCGTGTCCAGAGCATCGCAGGCAAGGATCTGGCGTTTTATGAAAACGATGTTCGTGACCGGGCAGCGCTGGACAGAATTTTTGAAAAGTATGACATTGACTGCGTAATCCATTTTGCAGGACTCAAGGCCGTCGGCGAATCGGTCGCCATGCCGCTGGAGTATTACGACAATAACCTCTTTTCAACCGTAACGCTGTGCGAGGCGTTGCGTGACCACAAGGTCAACAAAATTGTTTTTTCCTCTTCCGCAACAGTCTACTCCGGTGACAATGACATGCCTCTGCGTGAAACATCAAAGACCGGCATGTGCACGAACCCATATGGGTGGACGAAGTATATGTCCGAGCAGATTCTCCGTGACACGGCAAAGGCAATTCCCGACTGGTCAATCGGCCTGCTGCGCTACTTCAACCCCATTGGCGCTCACCCGTCGGGACTTATTGGCGAAGACCCCAGGGGCATTCCCAACAACCTTATGCCGTATATCTCCCAGGTTGCCATCGGCCGCCGCGACCATCTCAGCGTATTCGGTGATGACTATGACACACCTGACGGAACAGGCGTCCGCGACTATATTCACGTATGTGACCTGGCCTCCGGCCACGTTGCAGCAATTGAATATATGATGGCCGGCCACAACGGTGAAAATGTCTTTAATCTGGGAACCGGCAACGGCTATTCCGTTCTCGACCTGGTCAAGTCCTTTGAGCGGGTTACCGGCGTAAAGATTCCTTATGAAATTACCGCCCGCCGCCCCGGTGACTTGGCAACCGTATACTCCAGCCCGGACAAGAGCGCGCAGCTTCTTGGCTGGAAGGCGAAGTATAATCTGGACGACATGTGCCGCGACACCTGGAACTGGCAGAGCCACAACCCCCAGGGTTACGAAGGCGAATAATCGCTTTCCGTCAGTCTAAACAGGCAAAAATTATCCGCAGGCGTCTCGAAGATGCCTGCGGGTTTTATTTGCGTCTGAACGCCCGGGAAATCCGCGCTTCAAACACCGGAACCACCTTTGGAATCATCACAACGTCCATAAAAACGAACATTGCGTTGCCAAAGGCAAGGACAAGCCACCACAGCCAGGGCTGCAGCATTTCCTCGGAAAGGCCCAGGAAGGGAATCATAATCATGTATGAAGCGATTGAAACCAGGTTAAAGGCGCCAAGCTTGCAAAGGATTCTCAGGGCCTTGTTTTTTATTTTGTCAAAGCAGGGCTTTAACACAGGGTACCAGCCGATTATCGCGATATAAACAATGGCCTGCTCCTTATCGGTGCACAGCATGAGTGAAAGAAGCCCGGAGGCAGCGAACACCGTCATGCCCGTTCCAATTCCGAATTTTTCCCGGACCGGGACAAGCAGAAGGCACGCAACCATCGGCCCGGCGTATGTTCCAATGCCCGATACCGAAAGCAGAAACATAATAACGATAATCAGCGATGTTACAATGACGCAATATGCAAGCTTGTGGGATTGCTCGTGCATTTTTTCTCCTCATGCAAATAACGCATACATATTAGAAAAGCCTTGCTCTTACAGGCAAGCAGCTTCTTCAAGCACTATTTCTTTTATCACTCAAACAAGTCCTTCAGATTCGGAAGCGCGGTAATTGCAAGATATGCCACAATCAAAACCACAATCCAGCCAAGAACCCGGAGCGCAACGGGATGATGGTATTCTTCCCCAACGACATCTTTTCTCCTGCAGGCAAGCAATATACAGCTTAGTGCAATTGGAAGTATTAAACCGTTAACGGCGCCTGCCAAAATAACGACGCGCTTAGCACCGCCCAAAATTGCCATTATCAATGTTGAAAACGCAATGATCCCGACAGTAAACCACTTCTCGTTTCGGGCAATAAAGGGATGCACGGTTTTCAGAAACGAAACGGAGGTATACGCTGCGCCGATTACGGATGACAGAGCCGCAGAAAAAAGAATAATGCCAAACAAGCGGTAACCTATATCGCCGGCAACAAGTCTGAACGCTTCAGCCGCAGGGTTGTCCGCCATCTGAATTGCTTCAATGTTTGCCGCGACAGCAGAGCCGCCTTTTATACATACTCCCAGCACGCACAAAAACAGCAATATGCGCATCGTGCCGGACATGCAGATTCCTGTAAGTACAGAGGAGCGGAAATGTTTTACATCATTCTTTCCATTATACCCCGCGTCCAGCAGCCTGTGCGCACCGGAAAACGAGACATAGCCTCCGCAGGATCCGCCGAGTAGGGTCAGCGTGGGCATCAGCAGTTTAACAGGTTCATCCGGCTCTAAAATGTGCATTACGGTTTCTGCCAGAGGCGGCCGGGATGTTATGCAGATAACAGCCATTGCGGCAATAATTATGCCGGCTAGAATCTTAACCAGTATATCTACAAGCGTCTTGGCCGATTTAGAAAGGAAAATGAAGATAGCAAGGATTCCACCGGCTATAATGCCCGCTTTTTCCGGTATGCCAAATGCCGCGTTCAAACCAAGTGCCGCCCCGCCGACGTTTCCAATGTTAAACGCAATTCCGCCCAGCGTAACAAGGGCTGTCAGTATAACGCCGAGGCCGGGAAGTATCCTGTCGGCAATTTCCGGACCGCGCAGGCCGGATACGCCGATAACAGACCAAATATTCACCTGTACAATGATGTCCATAATAATTACGCATGTAATTACCGGCGCAAGATCTTCAAGATATTCCGAAGCAAATTGCGCGGTCTGCGTCAGGAAGCCCGGCCCGATTGCCGACGTTGCCATAAGTAAAGCGGCGCCGAGCAGTACGGACGTATTTTTTGTTTTATCCTTCATCCTAATAGGCTCATTTCTCTTAATAAATAACACGCTTAAAAGAACACATCCGGTGGCTGATATCAACTCAAGAATTCAAAAAAGTTAATTCAGCGTATTTCATAGCGTAAGCTGGTTCATTTTGAAATGACCGTGTCATCCGCTGATTTTCCAATATCCGCTCTTATTTGAGCCTATACGGGTAATCAGTCCTTTTCCCTTCAATGCAGCCAATGTCCTGGTTATTGTTCGCTGCGACTTTCCGGTTTTCTCAATCAGCATCACATTTGTAAGCTTTGGATCGTCGCGAAGCAATTCAAGGACCGAATGCTCGAGTTCGCTTATCCGGTCATTTATTTGGCCACCTTTTTGGCCGGATAATGGCCACATATTTCGATCGATTCTTGAAAATTCCATTGTGAAATCGGTATTAAATTCAGACTTGACTTTTGATAGTTAGTCTCGTGCCCGATGCCTCTTATTTGCGAGCACAATCACCAGTATCAGAATAACATTCACAGCAATTGCCGTGTAGCTGCCCTCTACTCCAAACTCTGTGCTGTATGCCCAGCTGTCGCTTACAGCTGTTGATTTCAGGATAGACATAGCAGAGGGATTACCGCTGTTAGGAAGCCCGAATATAAAGTCCTGAGTAAAATTCCATGCCGTGTGCATTCCTGCCGGCAGATAGATAGAGCCGGTATAATAATATGCAAAAGCGTATGCAATGCCGATAACAATAATTGAAATAAAAGAAATCCATGTTATTCCGTTATTCAGCAGATGCAGCGCGGCGAAGAAGACAGCTGATATAACGGCTGCTACCCATGTCGGCACAACATCAGCGAGCATTCCGAAGACCATTCCTCTGGACTCCAGCTCCTCTGTTGTTGACTGGATAAATACGGCAAGAAAAGCAAAAATTAAAAGGCCTATATTAACATCAGCATTAGTCTCAATCGTTATGTTGCCGTTGAGCTTTGCTGCCAGAACGCAGATGCTGTTGAGCAGGCACCCTGCCGCCAGCCCTATAACAAAGGTTAATACCGCTTTAGATGGTTTTAATTTCGTTATAGCTCCAATAAGCTTTGGCCTATATTCCTTAAAGAAGTATGCTATAACAAAAAAGCCTGCAAGGAAAACCAAATGACCAAAGTACCTCAAAATCGAGTACAATGCGGGGGCTGAATCCGCCAGAGAAGCAATAAGTGTTAAATATGTAAATTTTCTTATAAAATAGAACGTCCAATGCATGCCGAAGAGCAGCAGGAATATTTCAAGCGCCCTGGTGATCATTTCCTTTTTAGCGTCGTTTTTCATAATTCCTCCTAAGCTGATAAATCAGCGTTGTTTATAGGTTTAATTTATTATACGCCAACGGCAGATTCATTGCAAATTACATTTGGCGATTAATCTGCTTTTATAGAAGCGGTGATCTGCTTAAAGAAATCGGCGGACCAGATGTTCAGGGAAGCCTTATCCTTTATAAAAGGCCTCACATCTTCCTTTGCCGATTCGTAATCGATGGAGTCAAACCGGTCAAACAACATATGCTTGAGTATATCAACATCGAATTCGTCATTCTCGCCTAAAGCGTCCGACTCAATAAGGCGCTGTCTGAGATGCTCCATGTTAACGGGTGCGTTTTTCTGCAGATAGAAGACATAATCATACAGGTCGCGGCCCTTGATTCGATTCTTCCAGGCTCGGCAGATTACGGCATGAATCTTACCGGCAAACAGTGACGGCAAATCGTATAAACGGATTTCATAGGGCGAAGGGAGCAGCTGGTATCTGTTGTCATATTCTGCTCCGGCAGGCGGGTCTATGTCTATTTCAAACTTTATTTTGATATTCTCGGTTGCGGTGATGCTTCCTGCCAGCCTCGGATCGGAATAGAAAAGCAAGATGTGTTCCTTTGTGTTCCCCTTTAGAAACGCGGGCTTGACCGTGGATTCCCTGCTTTTGATTTTTTCGCTGATGTCAACCTTAAGCCCGTAGGCTTCAACTTCTTTCCGAAGCACAGGAAAATAAGACGAGAGGTCAAAATTCAGGTCCTCTGCCATTAAGGAAAAATCCAGGTCTTCCGAAAAACGGTCAAGGCCATAGAAAATACGAAGAGCCGTACCTCCATAAAAGGCTGCCTCCTTGAAAAATCCGGCTCTGGAAAGTCCGCAAAGGACAATTTCCTGCATGACTTCCTTCATTGCATTTTTCTTGTCCTCAAGGGTGACGGCATTGTATTGCTTGAGCATTTCATCAATTGACGAGTTCATTTAAGACCTCCTGAGAAATTTCGAAAGAAATCGTATATTGCTGCTTTTGTAGAGACGGCTCAGTTCTTCAATCGTTGCGGCATTTAGAGCCTGTAACTCATCGGCATCAATTCGGAGATCGTTGAGCACTAGCTCTCTGAACTCGGCAAGATTTTTAACGGGGGGAAGAGAGTAGAGCTTATCGCACAAGGCCTTCTCCGGGGTCGCCAATGAGTATGTATATCCGTTTTCGGTGATAAGCTTTGTTTCGAATGGAAAAGCGGAAACCGGCACATCTCGGTAGGAATAGTCACCAAAATCATTGTGGTAAAGCTTTTTCTTTCCCTTGCCGCAGGTAGCGGACGTATATTCATGTACTGACTCCGGAATAAGGCCGTGGCGGGAAAGAGCATAATCGAAGGAAAGGTAAGACGGCCCGTAAATGACCGGAGCAAGAGCACAACCGGGAGTAGTGCCGTCAGTTTCGTAAATTCCTCTGGTAAGCTGATGAAGCTTGCCGGCTTCGCATAGCCGCTTGATTTTTCCGAATGGGTCCTGATAAGCGGAGACTTCATCAAGTAGCATTGAAGTGCTTTTAATCATTAATTTTCACCTCTAACTCGGATTATATACGAGTTAGAGGTGAAAATCAAGCAAAATACTTGAGCGTTTAGAACGAAATCAGCGCTGCCAGCCGGTTCAAATGAATGCCATCCGGATACTGCCTCAGGTTATAGTTATATTTGCGCTGTGCGCAAGGGATATTTGTTATTATATGTTGCCCACTATTTTAAGTGGTGTTTAATGCCAGGTACTTATATGCCGGGAGAACCTCGATTTTCACACCGTCTTTTTCAATTACAGTTTCTTCTTCTTTGGTTATAATTAAAAATCTGTCGACAGCACCAAAAATATGTGCAAGCTTCACAAGATTGCCGACTTCTCTGTCCATAGCGTCTCCTTCTATTGAATAGGCAACCTGTATTGCGGTTCTCTCGTCCTCAATATAGAAGTCTACATCAATACCGGTTTGCGGAGATTTCAAATAGTACAATCCATCCGGATGCCGCCCGGCAAGTTCTGACGCAACAACATTTTCCAGAAGGGATGTATTTTTATCCGTGAGGAATAGGTTTAACAGGCCATTGTCCGTGAAATAATATTTTGGTGTGCTTTCCCTGTCGACAAATTTCGTGAAAAAATTTTGTACGGAAAATATCAGATATGCATCTATTGCATATCCAACATAGTCAATTACGGAATCCTTACTGATACTTATTCCTATCGCTTTGAGCGTATTATGGAGTTTTGTATAAGAGATATCGTTTCTTACGGATTCCGCTATTTTTTTAATCAGAATCTTTACGGCGTTTTCGTTTCTCAATTTATTTCTTGTAATAATGTCACCAAGAAGGACTTTTTGATAAACGCTTGATACATACTCCTTCTTGAACTGATAAATTTTCGCCTCAGGGAAACCGCCATCCGTATAGTATTCCTCAAAAGCTCTTCGGATTTCCGCGTCAGCTTTAGTTTTATAAAAGGCATCTGTCCCGTGCGGTATATTCAGCGCGTCCAGGTATTCTGAAAAACTATACGGGGTTATATATTTTGTTAGATATCTTCCACCTAGTGTGCTTGATATTTCATTGCTAAGCATTTTTGCGTTGCTGCCGGTAATATATACATGTTCCCCCGAATCAGCAAGCCTTCGGGCAAATTTTTCCCAACCGGGAATATTTTGTATTTCGTCAAAGAAGAATACACCTTTTTCCGAACTGAGTTCAGCCTGAACAGATACAATATCATTAAAATCTTCCAGGCGAAATTCCGTAAGTCGCTCATCCTCAAAATTGACATAAATAATTCTGTTCCAATCGATGCCGTTACTGACAAATTTTCTGCAGATGCTGTATAAAAGTGTGGACTTGCCCGCTCTGCGCAATCCTGTAAGCACATAATTGGCGTTTGGATCGAAAGTATAATTTCTTGGAGTGATATCAGCATTCCGGATGATTTCATGTTGATCGAAAATTATGCGTTTCAATAATTCATGGTTCATAGCATTGCCCCCCATGTGCCAATTGTTCAGGTTTAGTATACACTTATATCCCAATTTTGTCGAGTATAATCGACAAAAATACGAAAAAATTGTAGACTATATCTCAAAAATTGCCTTCGGCAAATATTATTTATGAAAAAACCACTTCTTGCGAAGTGGTTTTTTCATGGTGGACCATAGGGGGATCGAACCCCTGACCTCCAGATTGCGAACCTGGCGCTCTCCCAGCTGAGCTAATGGCCCTTAGTGCCTTGCTATTATAAAACGAACATGCTTTATTTGCAACACTTTTTTTATTTTCTTCTGTGCGTTTCCCAGCTGCGGACTGCTGTCCGCAGCCTGTTTCTACAGCTTTTCCAGCAGCTCGGAGGCTGAGGAAACTATTGTTTTTGCTCCTGCCGCCTGCAGTTCTTCAACGCTTCTGAAGCCCCAGGTTACGGCAATGCTGTCTATCCCCGCGTTTTCGGCGGTTTTCAGATCAACCTCCGTGTCGCCAACATAAACGCAGTCCTGCTTTTCAAGCCCAAGGCTGCTTATTGACCACAAGACCGCGTCAGGGTTCGGCTTGCGGCGGACTTTTTCACTCTCTCCAACCGAAATATCCAGCAGGCCGGTGAAGAATTCTTCACTAAGCTGCTGAACCGCCCCATCGGGCTTGTTGGAAATTACGGCCATTCTTATTCCCTGAGTCTTAAGGGCGTTCATGGCGTCAATTATCCCGTCATAGGGTGCAGTTTTGATGCGGCAGTGGGAGTCATAGTAATCAACATAAAAGGCAAGGATCTTTTCAAACTCTTCGCCTGTTATATTTTCCGGCACCGCTCCCCTGATGAGGTGACGGGCTCCGTTGCCAAGAAGATGGGCGCAGCGGTTTTCGTCCAGCTCCGGCAGGCCAAAGGTCCTCATTGTGTGGTTGACAGCATCAGTCAGGTCGCCGAGGGTGTTTAGGGTTGTTCCGTCCATATCGAACAGCACTGCTTTATATTTCATGTTATGTCTCCTAAGTGGTTAGTGGTTGGTGGTTATGAGCGCCGCAGCGCCATGCATGCGAGCAACCGAGCACAGCGAGTAGTGAGCTATGCGAACGGCCGAGCAGCAATGAATGAATGCCCAATGGGCATTCAGAACTGCGAGGTGACCGAACCGCAGTGAGAACTTAGCGAGTCGCA
>R07__coassemble_182_pt1 | contig 25892 bp, 29 predicted proteins | sample R07__metabat2_low_PE_036 | metagenome-assembled genome bin R07
TTTCGCCTGAATAAAAGCTTTGACAAGTTGAACGGACTTTCTCAGGCGCAAAAGGGGAAAGTGGAATTTCTGTGCAACGAATGCTGCGCATGGACGTGCCCGGACAGAAAGCAATGCTATGAAACCGTCAGCCGCAGATATCTTGACGAGGAATGCCCTGAATTTGCCTGCACATCACCGGACGCAAAGGAGGGCTATCGCTTTTCCAAGGCGATGGCAAGTCCGGGCTTTATCGGCATTGATGATATTCAGAGCATCTATCTCCCGGCCGGCTTTACTAATTTTAAGCTTGAGGGACGGAGCCTCGGCAGCGCGATAATTCTTGAATTTTTACTCTATTACATGACGAAACCGGAGCATCAGCTCAAGGTGCGGGAGGCAGTGTATCTCGACAGTATGCTGGACCTGTTTTAAACGCAGACTTTGGCAGCACGTATTTACAATTAGGAAACATTTCCTTCAAATTTATTTTATATATACGGAGTATAAAATAAGCCGTAAATTCCAATAAACTGAAAAGGACGCAGATTTATTATGAAAGAAACAGGAAAAAAAGTGCTGGCTACCCTGCTGGCGGCAGCCATGGTGTTTTCACTTGGCGCATGCGGAAGCGCATATGCTGAAGGTCCTGGCGGAGACGCACCGGCAGAAAACGGCGGAACACCTCCTGAAATGCCTGAAGGCGGAATGCAGGGCGGCCCCGGTGGAGGCGGCATGAGCGCTGCAGACATTGAATATACTGCGGTTTATGAATATAGCGAGGACACTGAGGTTGAAGACGAAACAATAGCTTCAACAGGCAAGGATGAAAACGCGATTCTCGTTTCAGGCGGAACGGCGGAACTGAAGGATATTACTGTAAGCAGGACCTCAGACGATTCAACCGGCGGAGACAACAGCAGCTTTTACGGCGTTGGAGCAGCCATTCTTGTTAAAGACGGAACAGCCAAAATCTCCGGAGCAGAAATTACAACGGATTCGGCAGGAGGAGCGGGAGTTTTCGCATATGGCAGCGGCACCGTTGAAATATCCGACAGCACAATAGAAACGACCCAGGATACCTCCGGCGGAATTCACGCGGCCGGCGGCGGAACGCTTTATGCATCTAATGTTACAGCAACAACTCAGGGCGAATCATCGGCAGCTATCCGCTCAGACCGCGGCGGCGGACTGATGGTTATAGATGGTGGCAGCTACACGTCAAACGGCACCGGCTCACCGGCGGTATACTGCACGGCGACAATTGCAATCAAGGACGCCAAGCTCGCCTCAACAAACTCCGAGGCAATTTGCATTGAGGGCCTTAACAGCCTTTACCTTTATGACTGCGACCTTTCCGGCGCAATACACACCAACGAGCAGAATGACTGCGACTGGAACGTTATTCTTTACCAGAGCATGTCGGGCGACAGCCAGGTTGGCAACAGCACCTTCCAGATGACGGGCGGCACCCTGACCGCTGAAAACGGCGGCATGTTCTATACAACAAACACCGAGTCCACCTTTATCCTTGAGGATGTTGACATTACCTATGCTGAGGAAAATGATTTCTTCCTCAAGAGCACGGGCAACAGCAACGCACGCGGCTGGGGCCAGAATGGCAACAACGGAGCTGACTGCACATTCACGGCCATAAGCCAGGAAATGGAAGGCGATGTCATTTGGGACAGCATAAGCAATCTTAACATGTACATGACAGAAGGCAGCACACTTACCGGAGCCTTCGTTAATGACGAAAGCTGCGCCGGAGATGGTGGAGACGGAACCGCAAGCCTTTATATCAGCAGCGATTCAGAATGGATCGTTACGGCTGACAGCACGCTTACCAACCTTTACTGCGCCGGCAGCATCGTAGATGAAGACGGCAACGAGGTAACCGTTAAGGGAACCGACGGAACAGTATATGTTAACGGCACATCGGCTGTTACCGTAACAGTTAATGACTACAGCGTTAAGGCCGATATGAGCGGCGCCTCTGAAATAACAGACTATGAGGACGCCCAGGTAAATAACGGTTCAGAAGACGGCGGAATGGGCGGTATGCCTGGAGAAATGGGTGACATGCCCGAAGGAATGGGCGACGGCACAACGCCGCCTGATATGCCTGAAGGCGGAATGCCCGGCAATGGTGAAACACCCCCTGATAAGCCCGATGGACAGCCGGGAGGCATGGGTAATGGCGGAACGCCACCTGAAAAAAGATAAATTAAAAACCACGCTAACGCGTGGTTTTTATTATATCCTTTGGCCGGCAAGAAAGCATTTGTGCATTTCTTTAATTTGTTCTCCTGCCAGCTCGCCTTTTCCGGAGCGTATCAGGTCAAGCTGCTCCTGTTCAAGCTCAACGACCCGCTCTTTAGACCAGAATTCAACGCAGCGAACCCAGATTGCGGCAGAAAAATCCGAAAAAGCTCTCATCATTATCGGGTACATGAGATTGCCGCTTTTTTCTACTATTAACAAATGAAACTCCCTTATAAGCTCAGCATGCACCACGGAATCGGCATCATCGGGAGAGGAGGCAAGCCGATCTATTGCGGCCTGCAGCTGGGCGTAGTCTTCGTCAGTGCAACGCTCCGAACAAAGCCGCATGGCATCAGACTCAATAACGTTGCGCATCTGAATGAGGGAATTTTTGAGCTCCGCGTCAACGTTTACGCCCTGGAGCTTTAAGACCGCGTTCAGAGTTTCAAAATTTCCGCAGCGAAGCCAGTCGTTAACGTATGTTCCGTGCCGCGGAACACAGCGGAGAAACTTAAGCTGCTCCAATTCCTTGAGCGCAAAGTGCAAAACTGACTTTGTTACGCCGAGATTCTCGGCCAGCTCACGCTCGCTGGGCAGCTTAACCCCGGCTGCCAACTCTCCGGAAATTATCTTCTTTTCCAGCTGCTGTATAATCAGCTCTTTTTCGGTGGGGACGATTACCTTGTCAAATGCCATGATTACAGTCCTTTCAATATTAGCCTTATGATAAAACATAATAAGTTGATTGTCAATGAAACTTTTGACTGTGATTAACCACAAAAAGCTTGACAATATATCTACAAGAGATTAATATAAATTTGTGGTTAACCACAAAGGAGGCGACGGCTATGGTTATGCTGGCAATGGATTTCTATATACCTCCGTTTGAAAGAAAGCTGTTTCTCGGCCCCGATGGCAAAACCGATATCGCCAAAGTTGAGGCATCGTATGAAAAATCAGCATTAGAGGAGCTGAGAAACTATCCCGGTCTTATTTGGAAGGTATGGGCAATTGAAGATAACTGCAGGCATGGCTCGGGATATTACCTTTTTGCCGATGAACACGCGGCAGCTGTGAGGAAGAAATTTGCAGAGAAATTTTACCTCCGCAAGGGAATGTTTTTCGTGAGGTGCACAATTCGTACAGTTCTGGAAAATTGCTCTGAGTATACCAGGGCGCCTGTTAATGCTCCGGCTAATCCGCCAATGACTGCAGATGAAGAAAAGAGCATAATGCACCCCCGGCTGGAACCGCCGTTAAAAATGTTAAAGCATAAAAAAGCGCTAATTGAAAAATATGAGAAAGGCAAAGAAACGATATGAAGGATCTCAAACACCTTATCTATTTTGAAAGCCTTCTGGAGCAGGCGAACAACGAGCTTGTCCGGAAGGCTAAAGCCGAGGGCAAGCTCGCTCTCGGATACACCTGCTATTATATCCCGGAGGTGCTTACCGACCTCCCCGGATGCTTCGGCAGCAGACTGAGAGCGCCGGCAACGGAGTCTCTTGATGTTTCAACCTACTACATGACCAACAAGGTGTGCTCATATACACGAAGCATTCTTGAATATGCAGTATCAGGCGGATACAACTATCTCGACGCACTCCTCTCGGCAGAGACCTGCCAGATGATGCACCGCGGTCATGAGCACTTTGAGATTCTTGACCTTGTTAAAGATAATCCCCGCTTTTTCCTCACCATGATGGATGTTCCCTTTAACGACAGCGATGCGGCTCTTGACCATTATGAGGAGCAGCTGAAAACAATCCTGCTTCAGCCAATGCATGACCGTCTCGGAATCGATATAAGTGACGAAGCCATCAAAACGTCTATTGAAGAGCACAACCACCTCTGCCGTCTTATTACGGAAATAGGCGATATGCGAAAGGCGGAAAATCCGGTTATAACGGCATATGAATTTCACGTTATAAATCTTGTTACTCAGATTTGCCCGAAATATCTTATTATCCCGTACATTGAAGAAACTCTTGAAGAGCTTAAAGCCCGCAAGCCGGATCCGGAGAAAAGCTACAGGGCAAGAATTGTCCTTTCCGGTTCGGAGTTTGATAACCCCGAATTTACAAAGGTTTTTGAAAGCTGTGGAGCCTATGTGTGCGCAGACCGCTATTGCTACGGTTCAAAGCCGGGAAGAGAGATAATAGAGCTTCGGGAGGGCGAGTCGGCACTGAGAGCCGTGGCCCGTCATTACCTGCGTACAAGCCAGTGCCCGCGCTTTATGCCAAAGAAAAATGCCGACGACCGCAAGCGGTATATCGAGAACCTGGCAAAGGAATTCAAAGCCGACGGCGTCGTTTATGAATCAATGAAGTTCTGTGAGTTCTGGGGCTATGAGCGGGTCATCGGCACGCATGTAATGGCAAATGAAGCAAAAATTCCCGTAATTGGGATTGAGAGAGAATATGCGGTTTCTTCTGTAGGTCAGCTGAGAACAAGAATTCAGGCCTTCGTGGAGAGCATAGAGATTAAAAAACTCAGCGGAGGTGAAAACTGATGGCAGAGAACAAAAAAGGCGACGGCAACAGATTTTATAAGGACACCAATATCGCCAAATACCGCAAATGGCGTGGCGTTAAAGACTCATGCGTTGATTTTGGCTACTGGCTCAAGACTCTGGGCGCGATGGGCGCAATGGTCATGAAGTCCCCCGTGCGAATAATGAAGGGGATGTTCACCTATCGCTGGTTTGGCTCATATACTGCGGGAATTGCCATGTTCGACCGTTTAACAGACGGTCTGGAAGGTGATGCACTGAAGGTAGCCCATATGTATCTCAATGAGATACTCAAAGGAACAACCGACAAGCTCGCCATCATGATGAAGGCCGACCGACGCTTTGGCGACAATAAAAATGCGGATAAAATAGTGCTCTTTGAGCAGGTCATGCCTCCGGAGCTGATGCATGGATTCCCCAACCTTAAAAGTGTGCCTATGGAGATATTCCAGGGACTTCTCGGGTCTTACATGGATCAGAATCTTTGCCCTCATTATGATGACATAACCGAAGCCGCCGGACTCCCGGCGGACAGCTGCCGCATAAGCTGCAATATGCTTGGCGTTGCTCTGAGCGATGATTTTCCGCAGATTGGGGCATGCCTGATTGCCAATAATGCCCCTTGTGACTCCTCTGCCATGACCAGCCAGCTTGTTGAGCGTACGCTGGGAATTCCGGTTATCACGTCAGACATAGTTATGCGCTGGGAGGACAGGAATACAGACAAATACAGCCTTTCTCAGATTAAAAAGGCCATAGCCTTCATTGAAGAAACAACCGGCGAAAAGTTTAATGAGCAGGCCTTCCTTGAGGGCATTAAAAAGCATAATCTTGAGGTTGAGCAGGAAATGCAGAAGTGGGACTATATGAAAACTCCCTATACCGCTGTTTCAGGCCCTGCAGGATACTTGTTCCACGCGTTTTATTACTCCTTCTCCGGCGGGACGCTCCCCAATTTCGCGGCAACAGATAAAAAAGTCCTTGAGATATGCGAAAAGGCTTATGCGGAAAAGAAAAACTGCTATCCCAAAGCCCGCCATCGTGCCATCTCGTGGGGAGGCCCTCCGGGATACTATGTTCACTTCGGGCAGTGGCTTTATAACTGCTGGGGCGTAACAATGCTGTGCGCAATGGACAACTTCTCCGGAAATGTTATTATTCCCACAGATAATCTTGATGCTGCGCTTATAGGAGTTGCCCGCAATAATGAAGCGGGCGTTATGCGCCGCCATCTTACGGGCGGATACAATCATCTTCTTGAATTCTGGGAAGAGGCAGAGCGCTTTAACTGCGACATAATAATTATGAACGACGACATAACCTGCAAGGGAGCGCTGGGCCTCACAGGCGTTATTATGGACCAGGCGCAGACAAAGCCGCAGCACCTTGTTTTTGTTAGCAATGATATGCTCAACCATGTTACTATTCCACGCCAGAATCTCAGAGACCAAATCAATGATTTTATGATTAATGTCATGAGGGAAACCCCGCTCGACGAGTCATTAATGGTCATTGATGACTACTACGGCTGGTAAAGCTTTATGCGTAATAATTTGATGAAAGGAAGTGCCCACATGGCCTGGTATTGGATTGTTCTTATTGTTTTTGCTGCGCTTTTTGCGCTGCTGCAGCTGGTATACTGGCTTAATCTGGATAATAAGCTTATCTACTATGTTGTTCGCCCAATGCTGAACAGGGCGTATGATAAAAACGCCAGAAGAAAGAGCCTTTAACCTACATAAAACAAAAAGACGCCGCGAAGGCGTCTTTTTTTGCCACTATATGAATTATTGGCCACGTCAGACAAAGTACTCCGCAACCAACACAACCACGCAGCAAACAGCTGCCACAGGCAGAAGTCCCATGCCGCACCATGCGGCCACCAAACCGGCCACCAGCGCCAGGACGCCTGCCGCTGTGGATTCCGTGACTGTGAAAATGGCGGGCACCGTCATAACTGCCAGAGTTACATATGGCACATAATATAGGAAGGACCGGAAAAACCGGTTCTTAATCGGCCGCCTTATCAAGGTCAGAGGCAGAACCCGCATCAGATATGTGGCGATGGCCATAACAAGAATGCTTATCCAAACCTTCATGCCTCTTCCTCCTTTACCGGAGCCAGCAGCGCTGCGGCGGAGCACAGTACAAGCGTCAGCAAAATTACCTTCGTCCCGGAGGACAGATTCTTCAATATAGGAACATATTCAATGCCAATGCTGCAAAGAAAGCTGCAGGCAACTGTAATCAGGATTGCACGGCTTTTCTTGCATGGCGGAATAATTACGGCTAAAAACATGCCGAACAAAGCGACGCTCAGAGCGCTCACAATCCGGGCGGGCAAAACCTCACCCATCAGGATACCAAGCGAAGTCCCCACGGACCACAGGGGAACGGCAATAAGCCAGGCGCCCAGTGAATAATATGGGTTCAGCCATCCATCCTGCGCAATGGTGATGCCGAAAATCTCGTCGGTAATTGCGGCTCCCATCAGCAAACGGTGACCAATTCCGGCTTCGGGGGCAAGGCGTTGGCTTAGTGCGCAGCTCATTAAAAGATAACGTGCATTGATAATAACTGCCAAAGCGGCAATCTCCAGCGGCAGAGCCCCGGCGGCAATCTGATTAAAGCCCGCCAGCTCTCCTGCGGACGCGTAAGTCAGCAGACTGGCCACAAAGCCCTGCACGGCGTTGACTCCGGCACTCTTTGCCACGATTCCCAGCGAAAATGCAACGGCCAGATAACCGAGACCAATGGGAATCCCGTCACGCATTCCTTTTTTCAATATGGCGGCGCTGAACAGCCTCCCGTTTTTCTCTTTTCCTTCAGGCTTCATATCCACAGCCCCCTTTACAATCATTATAAAAACGTTATAATGATAAGTAAAACGAATATATCTTATACCAACATAAGGAAACCTAATAATATGAGCAACTATTCCCGCTATCAAATTTTCTGTCGTGTTCTTGAAACCGGCAGCTTTACCCGAGCGGCTACTGAGCTCGGCTATTCGCAAAGCGCTGTCAGCCAGACGGTAAAAGCACTGGAGCAGGAGCTGGGGACTGTGCTGTTTGACCGTAAAAAGGGGATCCCTGCGCTGACAAAGGACGGCCGGGAGCTGCTGCCATACCTGCAGGCGGTCAGCAACGCGGAGAAGGCGCTGGAGCGGCGCCAAGCTGAGCTGGTGGGACTTACCAACAGTACAATCCGGATTGGAGCGTTTACTAGCGTCAGCCGAAATCTGCTGCCCGACCTGATGCTGCAGTTCCGCTGTGACTATCCCGGCACCGACTTTGTTATTCGCCAGGGAGATTACACATCAATTCCGCTTTGGATCCGCAACGGGAGCATTGACTTTGGCTTTACCAATCTGGACGCAAATACTGAGGATGCTCTGGAGCAACGGGTGCTTTTTCAGGAGCAGCTGCTTGCGGTGCTACCGGCGCAGCATCCTCTGGCAAAACAGGAGATTGTCACACTGGAGCAGCTGGCCAAGGAGCAATTTATATTGATGGACGAGGGCTCGTATAGTACCACTCTGAACGCGTTTTCCTGTTGCGGCATTAACATATCTCCGGCCTACACCGTCTATGATGATTACTCAATCCTGACCATGGTGCGAAAGGGCATGGGCGTCTCAATGCTGTTCCCCCACATGGAGCAGGCAATTGAAGACGGCATAGTCATGCGCCCAATCCGGGAACGGCCCGGCAGGACCCTTGGCCTGCTGTGGAACAGCTGGGATTCCCTCCCATACGCTTCGCGGAAATTCATCGGAGCTATTTGCTCCCGCGTAAATGATAACAAAAAATGACATTGCCATAAAATGAATGTAGTGTTATACTTCCTTCTCGGACGGGCGTGTGCCCGTATCAAAACAAAACAGGAGAAAAAATGAAAAAGCTTTCCAACATCATCGCACTGCTTCTTGCACTTGTCATGGTAATGGGACTTGCAGCCTGCGGCTCCACCGCATCAAGCACCGAGACCACTGCCGCCGAGACAACCGAAGCTGCAGCAGAAGCAGACACAACCGAAGCGGAACGCCCCCACTTCGACAAGCTCACCCTTGAGTTTGTTCCCTCCAAGGACGCAGACGTTATCATCGCCGGCACGGCAAACCTTCCCGAGCTTGTACAGGCTGAGATGGCTAACCTCGGCTATGACATCGACGAAGTGGACATCACCGTAGGTACCTCCTATGAGGCAACCGGCGAGGCAATGTCAGCAGGCACCATCGACGTCGGCTGGCTGCCCGGCGGCACATATGCTATCTATTCCCAGGAAGGCGATGTTGATGTACTTCTCACCGCTACCCGCAATGGCCTTTCCAACGACAGCACCAATCCTGCTGACTGGAACGGCGAAGAGAACGCAACTCAGAAGGATGGCCCTCAGGTTACCTACTATCGTTCTCTGATATATGCAACTCCTTCCGCTTATGGCCAGGAGCTGGCCACAAAGGTCAATGCAGGCGAGACCCTCACATGGGATGAGCTGGCTGCAGCAAACTGGGCTGTTCTTAAGACATCCTCTTCTGCAGGCTACATTTATCCCACACTTTGGCTCATCGATAACTACGATGGCAAGACCCTGCAGGATCTTCCCAATGTTGTAACACTTGACGGCTATGGAACGGCCTTCTCATATGCAGCGGCTGAATCCGTTGACATCATCGTTTGCTATGCCGACGGCCGCAACGATTATGAAGCCTCCTGGACTCTTCCTGTTGACGAGCAGGATGAGACCGGCAAGCAGGGCATGGGCCGTAGCGACAGCATCTGGAACGAGCTCAATGTTATCGGTGTAACCGATGGTATCTATAACGACACTGTTGCAATTTCCACCTCCAGCGAGTTCTATACTCCGGAGCTCTGCGAAGCTCTGCAGAACTGCTTCATCAACATCATCAACACCGATGAAGGCAAGGCAATCTTCGATGTTTACAGCCACACCGGCTATGCCGTGGCTTCCGACTCGGACTACGACGGCGCACGCGCTGCTCTGACCGCGGTTAAGTAATTCAAATATTATCAAAGCCTGACTTTGGGGCATCTTGCATTTAATTGAATACAAGATGCCCTTTTCTTACTTAATATGTCCGGCATCCGGGCTCCTGAAAACTTTGAGAAAAGAGAATTGCTGCTATTATGATTGAATTTAAAAATGTCTATAAGACCTATCCCAACGGTTTTACCGCACTGAAAAATATTAACCTCAAAATTGAGCAGGGCGAATTTGTCGCTATTATCGGTCTTTCCGGCGCGGGAAAATCCACCATTCTGCGCTGCATCAACCGCATGCATGATGTTACTCAGGGCACTCTTACCGTAGACGGTATAGATGTTAACACTCTTAAGGGCAAGGCCCTCCGCCGCTACCGTCGCAAGGTCGGCATGATTTTCCAAAGCTTCAATCTGGTCTCCCGCAGCACGGCCATTAAAAACGTGCTTACGGCTGACGTCCCTGATATGAGCTTCTTCAAGGTGCTGTTTGGCATTTTTTCCAAGGATCAGAAAATGCGGGCTCTCGAGAGCCTTGACAAGGTTGGCATTCTTGACAAAGCCTATACCCGCTGCGATCAAATGTCCGGAGGCCAGCAGCAGCGAGTTGCTCTGGCCCGCACTCTGAATCAAAGCCCGGAGATAATCCTTGCCGATGAGCCGGTCGCCTCCCTTGACCCAATCACCGCCAAGACTGTTATGGAGGACTTTGTCCGCATTAACAAGGAATATAACATCTCAATCCTGCTCAACATTCACCACATTGACCTGGCTCTTAAATATTGTGACCGTGTTATCGGTGTCCGCGCGGGCGAGATCGTCTTTGACGGCCCGGCAAACACAATTACGCAGGAACAGATAGACTATGTTTATAATGGCGAAAAGGCCCCTGTCATGGGTGACGGAGAGGAATAAACCATGGACGAAAAAAACGTGTCTCTGTTCAAGGAAACGCTGTTTGACAAAATATTTAAGCCACAGACGATAACTCTGCCAAATGGCCACACCGTTATCCGCCGGCGCAGCCGCATGCCGCTCATCCTTGCGTGTGTGGTTCTTGTAATCATCTGGGCAATACACATGACCGGATTTGACCTGGGGCTTATTATAAGCAAGTTTTCCAAAATGACGGATATCCTGGAAAAGCTGTTCCGGCCTGATTGGTCCTTCTTCCCGAAGGTGATTTCGCCGCTGCTTGATACCATCAAGATGTCCATCCTAGGCACTGTAATCGGCTGCCTGCTGGCTCTGCCTGTCGCGGTGCTGTCATCAACAAACATAGATAAAAGCAAGGTTATTGTGAGCATCTGCCGCTTTATTCTAGCCCTCATCCGTACACTGCCTACGCTGGTAATCGCCCTTGTGTGCGCACTTATCTTTTCGCTTGGCACCTTCTCCGGCACGGTGGCAATAGCTATTTTTACGTTTGGCATTGTAGCCAAGATGCTCTATGAGAGCATCGAGACCATCGATATGGGCCCCTTTGAAGCAATGGAAGCGCTTGGAGCCAATAAATTCCAGGCCTTCTGGTCCGCCTGCGTGCCGCAGATACTGCCTGTTTACCTCAGCCACTGCCTTTACTGCTTCGAAATGAATGTCCGGGCCAGCGCGATACTCGGCTATGTCGGAGCGGGCGGCCTTGGAATTACCATTAATGAGCGTATAGGCTGGCGCGATTATAACGGGCTTGGCACTGTCCTGCTGACACTCTTCGTGGTCGTCGTTGCCATAGAGTTCTTCAGCGAGTATCTGCGCAAGAAGCTGAGCTGAGGGGGACGGATTATGGCTGTTAAAAAAGATAAAATAGAAGCGCTGCAGGAGAAGCTGGATCGCAAGCTCACCGCGGCGGAGATGTATGCAAACCGCCCCCGCAAATGGCTTTTGTACCTTTCGGTAACGCTGATCCTTGTTTTGCTGGTTGGCTGGTCCGGAGCGGACGTCCACTTTACAGGCCTGACGGCAACGGGCACAGAGGTTGCCAAGGGCGTTGTGAGCGGAATTTTCTCGCCTGACCTGAAGCTCCTGTTCGGCACAGGTGATACCGATGTTCCATACCTGCTGCTGCAGACTATGTCAATCGCAATTCTTGGCACCATCTTTGGCGCAATTCTCGCAATCCCCTTTGCGTTTTTCTCGGCAACTAACATTGTTCCCTGGCCAATAGCATATCTCTTCAGAATTGTTATTCTTCTAATTCGCACAATTCCTTCCCTGGTGTGGGCGCTTATCTGGATCCGCGTCACCGGCCCGGGCGCGCCGTGCGGCGTAATAACCGAGTCAGTTTGTTCGATTGGCATGATAGCCAAGATGTATATCACCGCCATTGAAGATCTTGACACGCGCATCCTCGAAAGCCTTGATGCAATGGGCTGCACGGCCTTCCAGAAAATTCGCTACGGTGTTATTCCTCAGCTTACCGCAAGCTTCATCTCCACCGCCATCTACCGCTTCGACATAAACCTGAAGGATGCGACAGTCCTCGGAATCGTTGGCGCGGGCGGCATAGGCGCAAGCCTTGTGCAATGCCTTAACAGCCGCCGCTGGGCAATGGTCGGTTCCTTCGTATGGGGCCTTATGATTCTGGTGCTCATTATTGAGGCAATATCAACCCGTGTCCGCCGCAAGCTGGCTCAGGGCAAATAAAATTTAATTAACCTCTGCCTGCGTTCTGCGAGCAGGGGTTTTTAAACGGAGGCTAATTTGAATGCTTCGCTCCTTTCACATTAATTTCACAACCGATATTCACGGCTTTTTTTCGCCCGTTAACTATGCTGACGGCAGCACAATCTCCGGCGGCGCTGCCTGCTGCTTCCGGGCCTTTCAGCAAGACGGAAACAGCCTTACCATCGACGGGGGAGACACCCTCCAGGGCAGCCCGTTCACATATTTTCTTCACAAGACTGAAAACCGTGACTGCATTCCTGCAAGGGTAATGAATCTCGGCGGCTATGATTTTTTCACGCTGGGTAATCACGACTTTAACTATGGCCCGGAGACTCTGCAGGAATATATCAACGGCTTCCGGGCAAAATGCCTATGCGCCAATGTTGCCGGACTGAAGGGCGTTGAAAAAACGGCAGTTGTCACGCTGGAAAACGGGCTCAAGATAGGCCTTACAGGTGTTGTTACACATTTTGTAAACGTATGGGAAAAGCCGGAAAATCTTAAAGGAATTACAATAACACACCCTGTTCCCGCTGCAGCTGAGGCCCTTGCCGCACTAAAAGCGGCCGGCGCGGACGTTACTGTCTGCATCTACCATGGAGGCTTCGAGAATGACCTTGTCACCGGCGAAGGCTTAAGCGAAACTGATGAAAACCAGGGCTGGCGCATCTGCCATGAGCTGGATTTTGATATACTGCTTTCAGGACATCAGCATTTGAATATTGAAAATGCGGAAATTTTCGGCACCCACGCCTGCCAGACGGCAGACAAGGCCAGGGGCTTCATCTCACTGGACTGCACGGTCAGCGGCAACGGCGAAAAGACAATAACCTCCCGCCTTGTATCCCCTGCCGAAAAACCGGCTACGGAGGCTGAGGCACTGCTTGCCCCATATGATGCTGAATGCGCCAAATGGCTTGATGTACCCGTGGGGCATTTAAGCTGCGAGCTTTCGCCCCGTGACCACCTGGACATGGCTCTTCACGGCTGCAGTATTGCCAACTTCTTCAATCAGGTTCAGCTTGCAGCTTCGGGCGCGGATATTTCCTGCACAAGTCTTGCGAACGAGGTGAAGGGCTTCAGCCGTAATATTTCCGTGCGTGATGTTACCGCCACCTATATTTACCCCAATACCCTTGTTACCCTTGAGGTGACGGGTGCGGTGCTGAGGCGGGCTCTTGAGCGCTGCGCGGAATATTTTGAGCTTGACGAAGATGGCAATCCCCGCGTCAGCGATAAATTCCTCAAGCCTAAGGTTGAGCATTATAATTTTGACTATTTCAGCGGCATTGATGTAACCATAGACATCCGCAAACCGGCCGGGAGCAGAGTAATTTCAATCTGCAGAGCCGGCGCCGAAATTGACCCGGGAAAAACTTATACCCTGTGCATGAACAACTATCGGGCCTCAGGCACGGGCGGGTTCGAATTTTTCAGAGACTGCAAAAGAGCCGGTGAACTGCCGACTGAAATCTCTGAGCTGATAACTGAATATCTGCTTACCCATGATAAAATAGAAGTTGACCTCACCCCCCACCTCAAGGTGCTGTGGTGAGACAAAGGAGGAAAATATGCAGGAGATTAGATGCCCGAATTGCGGCGAGGTTTTTCAGGTTGATGAGAGCGGATACGCCCAAATTGCCCAGCAGGTGCGGGATGCGGAATTCGACAAGGAGCTTAAGCGCCGCGAGCAGGAGCTCACCCGTGAAAAGGAAAGCGACCTTAAAATCGCCGGCATGGAGCAGGAAAAGATATATAAGGCCGGAATGGCTAAAAAGGACGAGGAGCTCGCCGGCAAACAGCGGGAAATTGATGCTTTGAAGGCGCAGCTCGCCAATGCCGCCACGGAGAGGAAGCTTGCCGTGTCAGAGGCTCTGCAGAGCAGGGAAAAGGAGCTTTCGAAAAAGGAAACGGAAATAATAACGCTTACCGGGAAGCTCAACAGCAAGGACACAGAGTATCAGCTGGCGGAAAAGTCAATCAAAGAACAGTATGAGGTCCAGCTGAAGATGAAGGACGAGCAAATTCAGCAGTACAAGGACTTTAAGAAGAGCCTTTCCACCAAGGCGATAGGCGAAAGCCTCGAGCAGTATTGCATGAATCAGTTCAATGCGATAAGAATGACTGCCTTTCCCGCGGCTTACTTTGAAAAAGACAATGATGCCCGAACCGGCAGCAAGGGGGATTTTATCTTCCGGGAATCTGCTGACGGCACCGAGTTTATTTCCATCATGTTCGAAATGAAAAACGAGATGGACGAGACGGCTACAAAGCATAAAAACGAGGACTTTTTCAAGGAGCTCGATAAGGACCGGCGTGAAAAGAAATGCGAGTATGCGGTTCTTGTTTCAATGCTGGAGTCTGAAAGCGAACTGTATAACAACGGGATTGTCGACGTGTCTTACCGCTATGAAAAAATGTATGTTATTCGCCCGCAGTTTTTCATCCCAATCATTACTCTCCTCAGAAACGCCGCTCTTAATTCGCTGAAATATCAAAAAGAGCTGCAGATTGTGAAAAATCAGCAGCTGGATCTTATGCACTTTGAAGAGAACATGAACACCTTCAAGCAGAACTTTTCAAGGAACTATGAGCTCGCATCAAGAAAATTCCAGGATGCCATTGAAGATATCGACAAAACAATCAAGGCACTGGAGAAAACGAAGGCAGACCTGCTGTCGTCAGACAGAAATCTACGCCTTGCCAATGACAAAGCCCAGGAACTCAGCATTAAGCGGCTTACCAAGGACGCTCCATCTGTCAGGGCAATGTTTGAAGAATCGCATACAGAAGAGGATTAATTTTTGACGGCTTCAACATGAGGAAGGAGAAAGATGACGCATGTTTCCTCTCAGCTTCTTGTTGACAGAACACGGGCGTGGTTGTATAATTTGAGCGAATGTAGGTAAAAAACGAGATTTAGGTGACAATTGCTCAAATTATGATTTATACTTATCCGCAATGTCTGGAAAAATTCCAAACTGATTATAAAATTAAGCAGGCAATAGCAGAAGGGAACCTATATCGAATTGAGAAGGGTATATATTCGGATTCTCAGTATACATCTGACCTGGCTGTAATTACTGTGAAATACCCGGATACAATTATTACCATGAATACAGCGCTGTACTACCATGGCTTGACTGACGACGTCCCTCAAAAATATTGCATTTGTACCCCGAGATCCTCCCGCCGGCTCAGAGACCCAAGAATAATCCAGTATTATGAGGCCCCCTCATTGTTCCGGATTGGCTCTGTCCGGATAACGGTCCGGGATGCCCAATTTAATATCTATGATAAAGAGCGTATGCTCATTGAACTTTTGCGCCACCGCAATTCCCTCCCATATGACTTCTATAAGGAAGTTATAAGTAATTACAGAAACCGAATTTTTGAGCTGGATGTGGAACGCATCCAGGAATACGCAGAAACCTTTCCAAAAGGTAAAAAGATTTCACAGCTCCTGGAAATGGAGGTGTTTTGATGGGCAGAATTTCAGATATGGTCAGCAAAGCAAAGATGAAGGGCTATTCTGATGCTGACGCACAGGCAAAGGTCTGTCAGGATATAATATTGGAAGGAATCGGACGAAGCTCTCTCAGCCGCAATGCAACAATAAAGGGCGGTGTTGTGATGCGGAGCCTTTCGGACAATGTAAGACGTGCAACGCAGGACATGGATATTGACTTTATTCGATACTCCTTGGCCGACGAGTCGATTGAACGTTTCATCTCTAAGGTTAATTGTATTGATGGCCTCTCTATTCACCGAACCGGCCCAATTGAAGAACTAAAGCAACAGGATTATCATGGTAAGAGAGTTTATATCACCATCTCAGATGAATCCGGCGATACAGTTTCCAGCAAAATTGATGTTGGTATACATAAAAATATGGAAATAGAGCAGGAAGAATATTGCTTTGACATTGCCTCATTTGAGGACAGCGTAAACCTGCTGATAAACACAAAAGAACAGATGTTTACCGAAAAGCTCCGTTCACTGCTTAAATTTGGGACATTCTCAACGCGATACAAGGACATCTTTGATATGTGCTACCTTGCCGATGCTCTTGATAAAGATACCCTGCTTAAAAATTTAGATGTTTACATTTTCAACGATTCCGGAATGAGGGAAAACAGTATTTCCGACGTTGTTCACAGAGCAGAAAAAATTTTTATGAATAAGACATATCTTCAAAGGCTGTCTTCCTCCAATAAAAATTGGCTTGGAATAGAACCGGAAAAGGCGGCCAATAAATTGCTGGAGTTTTTACACAGTCTGCATTAAGCGGCTTACCAAAGACGCTCCCTCCGTCAGGGCAATGTTTGAAGAAACGCATACAGAGGTAAAATAAATATGGTTGGAAAATATAAGGTAATAACCCTCTGCGGGAGCACGAGGTTTGAGGATGAATTCATCAAAACCCAGAAGCGTCTGACACTGGAGGGGAACATTGTCATAAGTGTAGGTCTGTTTGGCCATTCCGGAGACGATGAGGTCTGGGAAGGTATGCCTGAGGACACAGTGACCGAAACAAAGCTGATGCTTGACGATATGCACAAGCGCAAGATAGACATGGCTGACGAGATATTCGTCATCAACGTCGGCGACTATATTGGCAGCAGCACGCGGTCGGAGATTGAGTATGCACAGGCCACCGGGAAGACCGTGTGCTATCTTGAACCACACCATGACTGATAAATACGGCAGAAGCATAACCTATCTGCGAATATCGGTTACAGACATGTGCAACATGCGCTGCCGATATTGCATGCCGGAGGAAGGCTCTTGCGAAAGACGGCCCGACGAAATGCTTACGCAGGAGGAGCTTGCCATGGCAGTAAGGGCCGGTGCTGAGCTGGGCATAAAAAAGGTCCGCCTTACCGGCGGAGAACCGCTTGTTAACAAGGACATAATAAGCATATGTGAAGCCACAGCGGCGACAGACGGAATTGAAGAGGTCGTTTTAACAACGAACGGAGTTTTGCTGCCACGATATGCGCATGACCTGAAAAAAGCAGGGGTTTCCAGACTGAACATCAGCCTTGATACGCTGCAGAGTGATAAATTTAAATATATAACCCGCATCGGAAGTCTGGCGGACACGCTTGCCGGAATTGATGCGGCTCTCGACGAGGGCTTTGAAAAAATAAAAATAAACGCGGTTTTAATCGGCGGTTTTAATACGGACGAAATTGCCGACCTGGCTGAGCTGACTGTAAGATGGCCGGTGGACGTGAGATTTATTGAGCTGATGCCCATGTATGACAGCGGCGACTTCGGCCGGGAGGCGTTCGTTTCAAGTGATGTTGTTTTCAGGGCACTGCCTGACCTGGAGGAGACCGGCATGGACGGTGTCGCCCGGACATATACTCTTCCGGGAGCAATGGGAAAAATCGGGCTTATAAGCCCGGTTACGAGTCACTTCTGCGCTGACTGCTCACGAATGAGACTTACAGCTGACGGAAAGCTGAAGCCCTGCCTTCATTCAGACCTGGAATACTCAATTAAGGGCTTGAGCTATGAGGAAATGCTGGAGCAATTTAAATGCGCGGTTATGCACAAGCCAAAATGGCACGGCGAGCTTTCCTGGTCGAACCGGAGCGGTGCCGGGCGGAACATGAACGCAATTGGAGGGTGAGTGATTGTGACGTATACAGCAGCCGTTATTACCATAGACGACAAAATTTATGCCGGCGAGCGCAACGACACAGCCGGCCCGGCCGTTATGAAAATGCTGGAGGAGCATGGCTTCAAAATTGCGTACCACACTGTCCTCCCCGGCGAGAAGGAAACAATCACAGCCGGGCTTATTAAGTGCGCCGACGAGATTAAGGTTAACCTTGCCGTAACAGCGGGCGGTACCGGCTTTTCTCCACGAGACATTACCCCTGAGGCCACGCTCGCGGCCATTGAGCGCGAAACGCGGTCAATTCCGGTGGCAATGGTCAGCGAGAGCATGAAGCTTACCCCAAGAGCATGCCTTTTTCGCGGAACGGCCGGAATAAGAGGAAACACGCTGATTGTTAATCTGCCCGGCAGCGAGAAGGCGGCCAGGGAAAATCTCAGCGCGGTCATAGAAGCCCTGGGGCACGGCGTGGAAATGCTGCTCCCAAAGTACTGAGCCAACAAACCTGAGCAGACAGAATTAAGCACCCCGTTTTTACCCGGGGTGCAATTTTTATTCGGCAATGCCGTTTTTCTTTGCTCTCCAAATGCCAACGCAGCAAGAGATAATCGTGAAGATGTCAAAGATGAAGGATGTATAGTTTTGGATTGAAATATCAAAAATCATCCACATCAGCTGCGCCAGAATAACTGCAAGCTTTATGATGATTTCATTTTTGTCAACAATAAGGGTAAATATAACAGCCGCAATCGCCGGCAACCAGCCAATCAGGCCGTTTTGATTAAACAGCGCTGACAGAACAATCTGTATTGCAATAAAGACTCCCTTTATGGCCGGGGTCAGCGTAAACTTCAGACCGAATATGTTCCTGACGATGCTGAGAAAATCTGAAATGAAACCGGTAATCCCGCCAAGCATCAGGTTTGATGTGCCCATAAGCGCCCACTGAATGCACTGCACGGTAAGAATTTTCTTGCGCCCCTTAATCAGACCGATTGCAACCATAAGTATGCAGCCCGCGAAGGAAACTATATTTGCAGCTAAAACCATAAATTAACCTCTTCTTTAATTGCTGCCGAATAATTTTAACCCGGCAATTCCTGTAACAATAAGAATAATGCAAATTACCTGCGGGAATGAAAGCGTCTCGTGAAACAAAAGAACACCCAGCACTGTCGTTCCAACAATACCAATTCCCGTCCAGATGGCATAAGAAGTACCCAGCGGCAGCTCCTTCAGCGCCATTGAGAGGAACACTGCACTGGCAATATACCCAACCGCCGTAATAATTGAGGGCACAAGCTTCGTGAATCCCTCGGAGTAATTCATCGCCACAGCCCACGAGACCTCAAAGGCCGATGCTATTAACAGCTCAATCCATTTCATTAATTCAATCTCCACTAAAAAATAGAGCCTGCATATGCGTCTTCCAAGGCCTAATGACGCATAACAAGCTTTCTACCCGGCGGCAGCTTTGCATAGTTTAGCAGAAAAATGAGCCATACGCAAGAGGCGATGGGCGCCGCATGCCATAATCGTGGATTGTTATTTTCATGCCGTTGTGTTATATTTCAATCATGCGGGTCAGACCGTGACCCGCGTGCCGCAAGCTTCTGTATGCAAGGAGAGCTAATATGAATAATATTAAAGTGAATACCCAAAGCAGCATCCGCATTCAGGGGGAAAAGGTAGTCTATTTTGATCCCTTCAAAATAGATGGCGAGCCCCATGATGCCGACCTGATTTTTATAACCCACGATCACTTCGACCATTTTTCGCCTGAGGATATTAAAAACGTTATGAAGGCGGACACGGTTTTCGTGGTCCCGGAGCGTATGAAGGAGAGCATAAAGGAAGCGGCAGAAGAAAATTCTGTTGTTTGCGTCACTCCCGGCAACGAATATCAGGTGTGCGGACTCAAATTTAAAACAGTTCCCGCGTATAATCGGACAAAACCATTTCACCCAAAATCAAATGAATGGTGCGGATATGTGGTTGAAATAGACGGGCTGCGGTACTATGTAGCCGGTGACACGGACTCTCTGGAGGAGAACCGGCAGATTTCCTGCGACGTTGCGCTGGTTCCCGTGGGAGGAACATATACAATGGACGCGCAGCAGGCTGCGGAGCTGATTAATAAAATCAGACCGAGGGTTGCCGTTCCAACTCATTATGGCTCAATTGTCGGCTCTGCGGCGGATGGCGAAAGCTTCCGCAAGAGGGTTGACGGAGAGATAGAAGTGGCCGAACTGATTGAGACATAAACAGCATGTTTTTTATTCTTGAAATAATAGGAACAATTGCATTGGCCATATCCGGAGCGATGACCGCCATAAAGGCGAAAATGGATGTTCTCGGGGTGGCGGTCTTTACGGTTGCGGGAGCAGGCAGCCCGGCACAAATGGCACCTGCCAAAGGCATAGAAATATTCAGGAGATGATTTAAAATGGGATATTTAATTTCCGAAACAACCCGGGAAGAGCGGGAGAAAATTGTTGCTGAATCTCTGGGAAACATAGAAGCCGCCTGTGATGGCTGCGCGGCGGGCATTATAGAAATGTACCAGCCATATATCGATGGCGAGAAGGAACTTCGTGAGGTTAACATGGAGTTTCATGCCAGATACGTAAAGGGTGAAGATATGCCCGGAAGAGAGGGCTGCGGCTATACCCGGTGAACTGCTCTGAAAAATTATTGACATCTTGCTTTTTCTTGCTAAACGGCGCTTGACAATTAAGGAGATCTATGCTAATCTGAAAGCGCTTTCGGAAACGCTTTCAGATTTTGAAAAAGAGAAATAAATTATGGCTATAACGATTTATGACATTGCGAAGGAAGCCGGAGTCTCAATTACATCCGTTTCCCGCGTGCTGAACAATAAAGGCGAAATCAGCGCTGCCACACGGGCGAGAGTTCAGACTGTTCTTGACAAGTATAATTATGCTCCAAACCAGATTGCCCGCGGCCTTGCCAGCAAAAACAGCTGCACGGTTGGCATCGTGGCGCTGGACCTGCGCGTCGAACACCATGCTGCGTTGGTTCATCATATGGAGTATTCCTGCAGCACGGCGGGATATTCCTGCATTGTGTGTTCGCTGGCCGGCAAACCGGACCGCTTTTGTGAATGCCTTGATATGCTTATCAGACGAAGGGCCGATGGAATCATTCTGACGGGGTCAGTTTTCGCGGCGGAGCCTTATCGGTCCATATTGGAAAGGAACAATAAGGACATTCCGTGCATTATTGTTAATTCGCTGCTGAACGAAGAAAACATTTTCGCTGTTCTTAACGATGAGGAAGGTGCATTTGCTGAAGCTGTTCACTTTCTCCATGAAGAAAAAGGACGCAGCCGCATCGCCCTTGTTGGATGCAATGAAACAGAGAGCGACGGGAGAAAGCTTTCCGGCTATATGCGCGGCATTACGGAATGTGGACTTGAAAGCAGCGTTGTCCTCTGCGGAAGAAGCATGGCAGAGGGGGCGGCTGCAGCTGATATGCTGCCTGCGCAGACGGATGCTGCTTTGTGCGTTGTTGATTCTGTAGCCGTTGGACTTATCCACGCATTGGCGGACAGGGGCGCATCGGTCCCGAAGGATATCGCTGTTATTGGAGCAGACAACTCTGCTATTGCTGAGGCCTGCCTTCCGCAGCTGACCAGCATTGATGTGCAGCCTGACAAAACCGGTGAAGCCGCTGTTAGACTGCTGATGGATGCCATTGATGGGAAAGCAGACAGAACAGGGGCCGTTGTTCCTTGCCGCTTGGTTGAGCGGTCAAGCACATAAAGCGAACTGAGGACAGACAAATAAAGCAATCCCGCCGGAAGATGGACTTCCGGCAAAAATATAAATACGAAAGCGCTTGCGGAAGCGCTTCCAACAAATTAAGGAGGATATAATCATGGCAAAAGTTTATGCGGAAGAGCTTAAGGAACTGTTTAAGGAAAAGCTTGAAAAATATGGAGTCAGCTCAGACCTGGCGGAAAAATGCGCACAAAATCTGCTGGAAAACACATTGGACGGCATCGTCACCCACGGCGTTAACAGATTTCCACGTATTATTGAATATTTGCAGAAGGGCTACATTCATCCTGACAGAAAACCGACGATGGTTGAAAGCAGCGGCGCATATGAAATTTATGACGGGAACCTGGGAATGGGCAACACAAATGCCATGATATGTATGGATCGAGCCATTGAGCTTGCGGAAAATAATGGCATTGGGTGCGTTGCAATTGGAAACACCAACCACTGGATGCGAGCAGGCGCCTACAGCATTCAGGCGGCCAAGGCGGGCTGCGTTGGAATTTGCTGGACGAATACATGGCCCAATATGCCTGCCTGGGGCGGGAAAAACGCGGTTCTTGGCAACAACCCGATCAGTTATTCCGTTCCTTATGGCGACGGCTATGTGGTCGTAGACGGTGCAATGGCAATGTTCAGCTACGGAGCAATCGAAAAGGCAATGCTTGCCGGAGAGCAGTTGAAGGTTCCCGGTGGGTTTGATTCCAACGGGAATATTACTACGGACCCCACGGAAATCATGAAAACGCAGCGCGTTTTGCCAATTGGCTACTGGAAGGGCTCGGGCTTCTCAATATTAATGGACATGATTGTGTCCGTGCTGGCACACGGGAACTCCGTTCCGGCAATTGGAAGAAAATGCGAGGATGAATACGGCCTGAGCCAGGTGTTTTTCGCTGTTAAGGTTACAAACCGGTCCCTCACCGACGGAATAGTCAAAGAAATAATTGACGCCGTTAAGAGCAGCGAAACTGACGACGGCAGAGAGATATATTATCCATCTGAAAGAGAGCACGGCCGCCGGGAAAAGGGACTTTCCGGAGGTATTGATGTTAACGACGGAGTTCTGGAAAAAATCAGGAACCTGTAAAGCGCTAAAGCCCCGTGTATTTTTTGCGGTGAACTGCCCGGAAAATAAGGTTAATCGGAATTTACAGTGTTTTTGAAGAAAAGAGGAGTCTACTTTTCTTGACTGCTACAATTATCTTGACTAAAGCTATGAAGAAACGCACATTTCGACGAAATAAAATTTTGAAGAAACGCATATTTTCGTGAAAAATAATATTGAAGAAACGCACATCGTATAATATAATATCAGCACGGAGGAGGTAAAATGTATGTTATTTGAAAGAAAAGCGTATAATCAATTACAGGACTGGAAGACTAATTTTGCTGACAAATACGCCATAATGCTGGAGGGCGCAAGGCGTGTCGGAAAGTCTACTATCGCCGAAACATTCGCAAAGAATGAGTATAAATCATATATACTAATTGATTTTTCGAAGGTTTCCGGGAATATACTCGCCTGCTTTGACGATATCAGCAACCTGAATATGTTTTTCCTCCGTCTTCAGGCTGAAACAGGTGTAACATTGCATGCGCATGAATCGATTATCATTTTTGACGAAGTACAGCTGTTCCCTAAGGCTAGGCAGGCAATTAAGCATCTGGTTGCAGATGGGAGATACCATTTTCTTGAAACCGGGTCACTTATTTCAATAAAAAAGAACGTTAATGATATTCTTATACCTTCAGAGGAAATGAAAATTCAGATCTACCCGATGGATTATGAAGAATTCTGCAATGCGACCGGCGGCAATTACAGCCTTCTTTCGCAATTATACTCTACAGGCAGCGGCATTGGGCAGAGTACTAACCGCAAGCTGATGAGAGACCTGCGAATCTATATGGCAGTCGGCGGGATGCCGCAGGCAGTTGAGGCATATGTTGAAGGAAGGAATTTTTCACAGATAGATAACATTAAGAGACAAATTATTAATTTATATGAAGAAGATTTTAAAAAAATAGATTCTTCAGGGAGAATGTCAGCCCTTTATCATTCTATTCCGGCGCAACTGGCAAAAGGAGCTAGAAAATATAGAATCACAACAGCTCTTGGAAAGAGAAATAATACAAAGGCTGAAGAACTCTTATACGAGCTGATAGATTCAAAAACGGTACTGCCGTGCTATAATTCCACAAATCCGGGAGCCAGACTTGCCGACGCAAAAGATCTTGATAGTTATAAATTATATGTGGCTGACACGGGACTGTTTGTAACATTGATGTTTATCGACAGACCAATAGCAGAAAATGATATTTATGCAAAGCTGCTTTCAAACAAACTACCGGCTAATCTCGGATATTTATACGAAAACCTTACGGCGCAGATGATTGCTGCAGCGGGGAGAGAACTTTATTATCATACATGGGAAAAAGAATCAAGTTCCCACTACTATGAAATAGATTTTTTGACAACTGAAGGCAGTAAAATCAACGTATTTGAAGTTAAATCATCCGGGACAGGCAAGCACGAATCAATCACTGAATTTTCCAGGAAATTTTCGAAAAGTATTAAAAACCTTTATCTGCTTTCACAGAAGGACATTAGCACCGAAGGCGCACTTCAATTTAAGCCCTTCTACCTGGCTCCGTTTTTGTTTTAAATGAAGTAATACCATAAAAAGATGGTGATTAATGTAATCTCGCCAATCCGCACTGTTTGTGATATACTGAAGGGGAAGCGGACCGGGGAAGAATAAGAAGAAAAGTGAGGATAAATAACATGGCAAAAAAGGTATTGATTGTTTCCTGCAGCCTTAGGGGCGGCAGTAATTCGGAGGTTCTGGCAAAGGAATGCGAGAAGGGTGCTCTTGCGGCCGGGAATGACGTGGAGCTGATTTCCCTCAAGGGCAAGAACATCCGCTTCTGCATCGGCTGCATGACCTGCCAGAGCGGCAAACCCTGCGTCCTGAAGGACGATGTTCCCGAAATTATGGAAAAGGTAAAGAACGCGCAGGTTGTTGTTTTTGCAACGCCGATTTATTACTACGAGATGAGCGGCCAGATGAAGACCCTGCTGGATAGACTGAATCCGCTGTTCCCAATGGAATATTCCTTCCGTGAAATATATATGCTGGCAACCTCAGCCGAAGACGGCGACCATGTATATGAGAAGGCCTATAATGGCCTGCAGGGCTGGGTGGACTGCTTTGAAAAGGCGGAGCTGAAGGGCATTGTTGCCGGCGGCGGAATTGACGAGGCGAACGATGCAAAAAATCATGCCGACGCCCTTAAACGGGCCTATGATCTGGGCTTTGGGCTGTAAGCTGTGAGATGATTAATCTGCATTCTGCTCCTTGTTACGCTTTTTCGGGACTTCCGGGATGCACAAGGGCAAACATGGTTGAGGATAAACCGGCGGAATGCTTACGGAAGGCTTTTGAACTATTAAGACAGTGAACTCTAAAAAATTAAAGATTATCCAGTACGTATTTCTCGCCTTTTCCTGGGGCTCAATACTGGCGATGCTAATAAAGCTGCACGGTCAGCTTACTCTCGATAATCTAATGGCACTCAGCCCCTCCAACAAGCTTGGAGCAATTGCGTTTCTTGGCTGGCTCTTCTTGGTTAAAGGCGGAGACTTCACGCTGTATATCGCTTTTCTTTATGCAGCGTCCGGACTTCTGCTTCCGATGCCCGTTGCTTTTGCTGTGAGCTTTTGCGGGACCCTTATCACGCTTACCTCCGGGTACCTTATAGGCCGCCTTTCTGGGCGTGACATAGCGGTTTCGCTGATAGGCCGTTACCCAAAGCTGAAAAATATGCTGGAGCTGAAGAAGGGCACTGACTTCACTGTGATTTTGCTCATGCGTCTTGTAGGCATTCCAATGACGGTGGTGAGCATATATGCCGGAGCCGCGGAGATAAAATATACGGATTTCGTCGCCGCCTCAATGCTGGGCCTGCTTATTGATATCGTCGCGTTTACATCTCTTGGCACCGGCGTTAAAGCTCCCGGCTCACGATATTACCTG
>R07__coassemble_218_pt1 | contig 23761 bp, 22 predicted proteins | sample R07__metabat2_low_PE_036 | metagenome-assembled genome bin R07
AAAGAGGGGGACTATATCATGAATAATCCATATTTCAAAGAAATCAACAACAAATTCGGCTTTGGCTGCATGCGCCTGCCACTGCTGGAAAACGGCGATGTGGACTGCGCGCAGTTCTCGGAGATGATCAAGGCTTATTTTGATGCCGGCTTTAATTATTTCGACACGGCGCATGGCTATCTCAACGGAAAAAGCGAGCTGGCACTGAAGGAGTGTCTCACTTCGAAATATCCCCGGGATAAATATATCCTCACAGATAAGCTGACCAATTTCTATTTCAACTCTGAGGCGGAGATTGACCCGTTCTTCGAAAATCAGCTGAAGTGGTGCGGCGTTGATTATTTTGACTTTTATCTGATGCACGCCCAGGGCAGGGAGACCTTTGCTCACTTCAAGAAGTACCACGCCTATGAGCATGCGCTGAAGTTCCTGAAGAAGGGGAAAATCAAACACTTCGGCATTTCCTTCCATGATACCGCGGAGGTGCTGGAGCAGATTTTGACGGAGTATCCCCAGATTGAGGTTGTGCAGATCCAGTTTAACTATGTGGACTATGACGATCCCGCGGTTCAGAGCGGAAAGCTCCTGGAGGTCTGCGAAAAATACAACAAGCCCGTCATCGTCATGGAGCCTGTTAAGGGCGGCCACCTTGTTAACCTCCCGGCTGAGGCGCAGAAGGTGTTTGACGATCTGCACGGCGGTAGCAACGCCAGCTATGCCATTCGCTTTGCGGCAGGCTTTGACCGGATGATGATGGTTCTCTCCGGAATGAGCACTCTGGAGCAGCTGCAGGACAACGTCAGCTATATGAAGGACTTTAAGCCGCTGAGCGAGGAAGAAGCCGCGGCGGTGAAGAAGGTCTGCGATATATTCCACTCTCAGAACCTTATCCCCTGCACGGCCTGCAGATACTGTGTGGCGGGGTGCCCGAGACAGATTTCCATTCCCGACCTCTTCGCTTGCCTGAATAAGAAAAAGGTCTTTAACGACTGGAACCAGGACTATTATTACAATGTGGTTTATACAGCTCCGGGCAGAAAGGCTTCAGACTGCCTTAAATGCGGCAAATGTGAAAAGGCCTGCCCGCAGCATCTTGGAATCAGGAAACTGCTGGTGGATGTGGCCGAAGCGTTTGAACATGCTTAAGGAGAGGGCCAAAACGGCAAAATTAGCAGCAAATTTCCGAATGGGTTTGACAAATCTGAAATGCCGGACGGAAACCGGGGAACACAGGGAATATAAGCTGCGCTGCGCTGTTAAATCACTATAGTCAGAATATTAAACCCAAACTGGGAAATATACGTCATTTCATCGGCTATTTTGGCAACCATTTTAATGCCTATGTTGGCGCAGGGGTCCTCACTGTCGAATTGGTCAAGCTGGCTCTTGGGGTCAAACAGCTTGCAGGTGTCCCAAATACGGGTCGTGAACCTGCCGTCCTTATAGATTATATTAATATCAATATGGTCTGAGCTCTTCATGCCGCGCTCGGCAATGTTCCTTACCAGCTCTTCAATGCACAGCTCCAGACGGTAGAGGGCTCTCGCGTCGCAGCCCTTCGTTCGGCAGAATTTTCCAACGCTTTCCGAAACAGCGCTAATCTGCTCCGGACCGGTGACACTCATGCTGAGCTCGTCCTCCTCTGCAAGACCGAAGGACTCGTCCAGCCGCAGCCAATCGGAGGGGCGGAAGGTCACCCTCTTTGCGGAAATAAATACCGTAACGCCGATAATCGCAATCGCCAGCGCCTCACCCACAGGCAGACACAGCCAGATTCCATCCACTCCGAAGGCGTAGCCCAGAACAACTGACGTCAGGGCGATGAGCAGATTTTCGCCCAGGGCAAAGGCGTTAACATACGCCGCGCGACCTTCGGTCTGATATATCTTCAGCAGAACGTTATATATAACATTAACCGGCAGGAAGGCCGGCATCATAAGCAGCATTCTCTGGCAGAGAATAAATTCCGGGTCAGCCCGGTCGAAGAAGATGAGGCTTACAGGCTGCCTGAATACCATTGTGAGAAGCATCAGTGCTCCGCTCATAATAAGACCCAGCCGCATCGTTGTTCTGAACAGCTTTTTCAGCGAGGCTCCGTCCTCCTGACCATAATAGATGCCCGCCATGAGCAACGTGGAGTTAGCCACCGCCTGGGGGACCGCGCTTAGAAAGGTGAGCAGTGTGTTTTCGGCGCTCATAACTGAAAGCCCATCGTCGCCGATAGTCGTAATGAGCATTCGGTTAACCACATATGCCTTAACCGTAACGCCGATTGTAAACATGGCCGAAGGCAGACCCATCAGAGCAAGCTCTCCCAGCTCATTAAAGCAGAAATTACCCCACTTGAAGGTAACGGCCTTTTCCTCTCCTTCAAAGAAGAAATCCACCAGCATCACCAAGGCGGAGAGCAGGCAGCTTAGACCCGTTGCCAGCCCCATGCCGAACAGCCCGTTGTCAAACACCAGAGCAGACGCTAAGTCAAGGCCAATATTAACGCCCATCATAACCATCAGACCGGCATAGCTGAGCTTTGCCCTGTCGTTAATCTGCAGGAAGCACATGAGTAGCCCCAGCAGGAACATAGCCGGGATGCCAACGCTGTAACCCCGGATGTACGCAACCAGCATATGGTGGGTATATTCCGAGGAGCCCAGCGCGTGAGCCAGAGGCGAAGCAAAGGCCTCCAACAGTCCGCCGACGATGAGCCCAAAGACCATGAAGAAAACAACGATGGTAGAAAACGTTGACCGGACCTTCGCCTTGTCGCCCCGGCCCATATCCTCGCAGCCTTTAATCTGGGCGCCCACAACGAATATATTCATCAATCCCATTATAGACGCCACCGGAGCGAACAGCCCTACGGCGGCCATTCCATCCGGGCCCATGTACTGCGCCACAATAGTGGAGTCAATCATTCCGTTAATGCCCGATACCAGAATCGAAAAAAACTGCACCGGCACCAGCTTAATAAACGCCCTGCGGACGATGGTTTCGTCCGCCTTTATTCCTCTGCTGACAGCCATAATAATGCTCCTCCAATCGTTTTGCTTTATTCATGCCCTTTATTATATATCATTCTTCCGGCAAAAGCACGGACTAATTGATTTTTACCGGAACAGCTTACACTATGTAATTCAGAGCTTATTTGTGATATAATAAGCGGGAAGCATAAACTGCATAAGACAAAGGGGAGCAAGCCATGAAGCTTAAAATTAAGTCCGGAAAAGAAACGGCGTTTTGGGCCGGGATTATAATGATGCTCGTTGGGCTGGTTATTTTCTTCAGCCACATATACGTGGCGTCCAACATGATAAGCAGCGGCTTCCAAATCGGAGGCCTTCATATGAGCACGGGGGTTATCCTCGTCCCCTTCATAATAGGCGTTATCTGCATGTTCATCAAGCCCAACAAAAAATGGCCGGTGTATATTGCCGCCGGCGGAATTCTGCTGATGATTATCACAGCCATGCTCTCGGTTAACATCAGAGTGCGGAGAATGGCCATGGCGATGTGGATAATCGTCCTGGTGCTCATCTTCGGCGGGCTTGTCCTTGTGATTCAGTCCGTCTCCCTGGGAAAGAAGTAACCTTATGGACGAGATTAAAACCGGGCGTTATCGCCACTTTAAGGGCAATGAATACAGGGTGCTGTATGTTGCAAGGCACAGCGAAACCCTGGAGCCAATGGTGGTTTACCAGGCACTTTACGGGGAGCGGGGAATCTGGGTCCGCCCCGCGTCAATGTGGAACGAGACCGTTGAGCGCGACGGCAAAACCTATAAAAGATTCGAGTATATCGGAGAGGATGCATGAAAAAGCTCATTAAATACGCGTCATGGCTCCTGAGCCTGGCGATATTCGTCTATTGCATAGGCAATGAGATCGAAGGCATTGGCCGCTTTGCCTGCATCGTTATGGGAACGCTGTTTTCCATATTGGGCTGCTTCCTTTAAGGGGGAGGAACAGAAAATCATGGAACGGCAGATTATTAAAGACATGTTCTTCCTCCGGCAGAAATCTGAGCGGGCCACGCGAGACGATGCTGACCTCGGCCGGGACCTTATGGACACTCTTGCCGCCCACCGGGACGGCTGCGTGGGCATGGCGGCAAATATGATCGGCATAAGGAAGCGGGCTATAATTGTCAATATGGGCCCGGTGGATGTGGTTATGTTTAACCCGGAAATCGTTTCGAAAAGCGGAAAATACGAAACAGAGGAGGGCTGCCTTTCCCTCAGCGGCGTCAGGAAATGCACGAGATATCAGGACATCGTGATTGAATATTACGACAGTAGCTGGCAGAAGCAGCGCAGGAAGCTCTCCGGCTGGTACGCCCAAATTGCCCAGCATGAATGCGACCATCTGGAAGGAATCCTGATATAAAACTATATTTGCCAAAGGCAAGTGAACAAAAAACGGAGCATATCAAAATGCTCCGTTTTTTTATCAATATTTGATTTTCTCCACAGACTGCCGGGACAATGAATACATTTCTTTCAGCCCAGCTGTTTTATTTTTTTAACACAGACTCCAGAGTTGTTGAATTTTCACGGGATTGTGTTATAATAAACGACAGTTAGTTCAAGCTAACCAATGCCGGCAAGTGAGGCTACGATTTTGAGGAGTTTCTGGAGGAGCGCTGCGTCCCAAGAACCAGAGGAAACATAAAGCAGATTTTGCGGGAAATGAATATTGATGGCTATGACCCTCTGCAAATTGTGGAAAAGACCGGCGGCCGCATTTCCGACGATGATTTGTGGATTAAATTCAAGTACCTGAAGGTAACAGCGAATGCAGAAAATTGATCTTACAGGATATGCGCTGGAAGCTGCCCAGGGACACACCTCGAAGGGCGACCAGCCAAAGTGGCAATGTGATGGCAATTGGTTTAAAGCCGACTATATGGGCTACGAGGGCCTTGCAGAGGTAGTCGTCTCAGAGCTCCTTGAATTTTCCAATGTAAAGAGCCTTGAATAATAAAGCTTTTTATTACCCAGCCGGGCCGGCGGATTTATTTCCAAAGGTCCGGCTGCTGCTTTCCGGTCAAGGCAGTTGAAGTTGCGGATCGAAATCATACTTGACGGAGGCTTCTGTTAAGAATATAATGATTAAAATATTTTAAGTATTTAATTGCTGCTGCCAAAGGAGACACCATGACAACACTCATTAAAAACGCCAAAATTTATGATGGTACAGGGACGGATGCGTTTATCGGCAATCTGCTCATTGACGGAGACCGCATTGCGGATGTAAGCCCTGGTCTGCAGACCGAAGCAGACCGGGTTATCGACCTGAACGGGCTGAGCATTTCCTCCGGCTTTTTCGACGGCCACTCACATAACGACTGGTTCGCAGTTAAAAAAGAGCCGCTGAAATATTTTGAGCCATTTATTCGCCAGGGCTTTACGTCCTTTATAACCGGTAACTGCGGAATTTCCGCCTTCGGCTTCGAGCCCGACAGCCCTACGAAGGATAAAATCGGCGCCGGCCTTTTTGGCTATAAGGGCGAGGTTACGGGGCAATATCCGACGGCTGAGGAATTTTTCAACGCTGTTGATGGCAACATGCCCTGCAACATGGCCGCACTCGTGGGCCATTGCACGGCCCGCGCATCCGTTGTGGGCTATGAAAACCGTGCCCTTACCGCTCAGGAGCAGGAGCGTATGCTGGGCCTTATGGAGAACGCTCTGCAGCAGGGAGCCTGCGGAGCATCCCTGGGACTTATGTATGAGCCCGGCATTTATGCACCAAAGGAAGAACTGCGGGCCGTCGCGGAGCTCTGCGCAAAATACGACTGCCCAATGACTGTTCATCCCCGCGCGGAATCCAAAACCTCAATGTCATACCCCCAGCTGTTGGGACGCGCCCACATTCTGCGCGCCCTGGACGATTTGGCGGAAATCTGCAGCGGTCTTAAAATCAAGCTGCAGTACAGCCACTGCATATTTGTCGGCCGCGGAACGCTTAAGTATAAGGACGAGGCCCTTTCAATCCTGCGCGGCATGAGAGAAAACGGCATTGACGCCGGCTTTGATATTTATAACGAAATTATTGGAACCTCGGTTATTACCGTCGTTATGCCGGAATGGTTCCGGGCAATGACTCCTGAGCAGAAGAAAAGCCCGCTTACAAAGCTTAAGCTCGGTGCTCTGTGCGACGCGACAATTTTGCTTCTCGGCTTCGGCTGGAAGGACATTACGATTGCCTATATCGGACCCGGCTATGAGGAATATGAGGGCAAAACAGTATATCAGATTGCCAAGGAGACGAAACAGAGCTGCCTCGACGCGTACATTATGCTTTGCGAAAAGAGCAATTACAGCGGCCGCGTAAACATGGGCCCATACAGCACCCCTGAGTTTATCCATGAGTTTGAAAACAGCGACCTTTGCAACTTCTTCATGACTGATGCCTGGGTTGAAGAGCACGGCGTTCAGAACCCGGCTATTTATGACAATCACCCGAAGTTCCTGCGTGACTCTCTGCTGGGCCTTGGCTGCCCAATGCCAAAGGCAGTCCGCAAAATGACGGGCGCCGTGGCGGACAGGTTCTCAATTCCTGACCGGGGATATCTTAAGCCCGGCTATTATGCTGACCTGACGGTCTTTAACGAGGAAGCTCTCCGCAACGGCACGCCTGACATTGAGCAGCCCTTCGGCATAGAGCAGGTGTGGATTAACGGCCAACAGGTGCTCAACGGCGGCGAGCTTGATGCTGCGGCGCTGAAAACAACCGGCCGCGCCCTGCGGTGCAACCGGTAACTCCACACGGAACATATAAACACAAAGCAACCCCTGCGGCATCTATAGCGCAGGGATTGTAACAATAGAAAATCATCGCAGAATTATCTGCGGTGATTTTTTAACATGCGATTATAATCATCAATCACTTACAGGGCATTTTTATTGATATTTTTTGGGGGGGGTGATATAATACAACTGGGTTTATTTAAATATATAATCGGGCTTTTTCGGCTGAAGCTTTTTCAATCTTACTGACACCGGGAAATTAAAGGATAAATGTTCAACAAAGACAGCAGAACAAAAAATGTCATTAAATCTTCCCTGACGGGAACGATTATAAATGTTATAAACTTGCTTGCGGGTTTCATATATCGAACCGTCTTTATACATTTCCTTTCCTCGAGCTATTTGGGCATCAGCGGCCTTTTCGCCAATGTTCTGCAAATCCTTTCCTTTGCTGAGCTCGGCCTTGGAACAGTCATTTCCTTCCGCCTATATCAGCCGATATTGCTGAGTGACACAAACAAAGTCGGACGGCTGATGAACTTCTACCGGAAGGTCTATGTTTGCGTTGCCGCAATTGTAGCGGCTGCCGGATTATCGGTTTATCCTTTCCTTAACTACTTCATAAAGGACGCATCGGAGATACCGGCTGATGTAAACATTAATTTTGTTTATCTGCTATATCTGTTTAACTGCGTTTCATCTTATGTATATGTCACGCCGCAAACTCTTTTGGTGGCCGACCAAAAGCAATATAAATACGCCATATTTCAAGGCGCCACCAAGCTTTGCATATACCTTGTCCAATTTGCCATACTCGTTTTAATGCGAAGCTATACCATTACTTTAATTTCCGGCATTGTTACAACCCTTGTTTGCAATGTTGCAATAAGCACCTATGTTAAGCGGCAGTATCCTGAAGTTTTTGCAGTTAAAGGCAGCATAAGCAAGCAGGAACGCGACGAAATTTTTAGTGATACAAAGGCAATGCTGTGCCATAAGGTGGGGGCCACGGCATTGGAAAGCACAGACAGCTTAATTCTTTCCAGCTTCGTTGGGATTGTGTCAACAGGTATTTATTCCAATTACAATCTGATCATCACCAGCGTAAATTCCTTCCTTACGCAGATTTTCGGCAGCTATATTGCCAGCCTGGGTAATACCCATTTTTCGCTTGATGCAGACAAATCCTATAAGGTATATAAAAGGCTGCTGTTTGCAAACTTCTGGATTGCCGGAATGTGTACAGTTTGCCTGTTTATACTGATAGATGATTTTATAAAAATCTGGATTGGCGAAAAAATGCTCTTCAGCAGCTATGTTACCGTTGTGTTTTGCGTGCAGTTCTATCTGGGAGCAATAAGACACATCTCAATGGCTTATACAACCGGCTCCGGACTTTTTAACCGGGACATCGCAAGGCCGTTTATTGAGGCAATAATAAATGTTATCGTTTCAATCCTGCTGGTTATTAAAATCGGCATTGCGGGAGTGTTCATTGGGACTATTATCAGCCATTTGCTAACGGTTATTTGGCGGGAGCCGCTGCTTTTATATCGCTATGAGTTCAAAAGGCCGGTTAAAGAATATTGGATGATGTTTTCCGCATTCACGGCGCTTACCTTGCTTCTTGCGGTTTTAATTTATCGAATAAAGGTTTTAACCGGATTTATATGCGGCAATATTTTCCTGTGGCTGTTGGAAGCAATGATTTGCATTTTAATATATAACCTTGCATTGGCTGCTATATTTGTAAAAAACGAAGATTTCAAATTTTACGTTCAGACAATAAAACAATTCATAAATAGGAAATTGAAGAAAGCATAAGGAACCATTGTGAAGGAAATTAACATTAAATATTGTGATGGATTAAAACCGGAAGATGACTTGGTCTTTCTGCCGCTTTTAAAGAAGCATTATAAAGTAATATTTTCAGACCATCCCGATTATCTTTTTTACAGCTGCTTTGGCACAGAGCATTTGAGATATGACTGCGTCAAGATTTTTACTACCGGCGAGTGCGTAACGCCGAACTTTAATGAATGTGATTATGCAACAGGCTTTGATTATCTGAATTTACAGGACCGATATTTAAGACTGCCGCTTTCGCACATCATGTATAGAAACGGCGTTAACATGATGGACATTGCCTTAAAAAGAAACGCAGATGAAATCGTTAATGAAAAAAGAGAATTTTGCTCCTTTGTCGTCAGCAACGGCAATGGCATGCCGGAACGAAAGGAATTTTTCGAAAAGCTGTCAAAATATAAAAAAGTTGACTCCGGCGGTAAATTTCTGAATAACATTGGCGGCCCGGTAGAAAACAAGCTCGAGTTCGATAAAAAGCATAAATTCTCCATTTGCTTCGAAAATGAATGCTATCCCGGCTATACAACCGAAAAGCTAACGGAAGCCTTTGCCGCCGGCTGCATACCAATTTATTATGGTGACCCGCTGGCTGGGAATATATTCAACAAAAAGGCATTTATTAACGTCGGCGATTTCGAAACCTTGGATGCCGCTGCCGAAGCGGTGAAGAAAATCGATAATGATGAAAGTCTCTATTACCAAATGCTGCGTGAGTCCATTCTGACAAACAATGAAGATTACTTAAGCGAGCTGAAAAGCTTCCTCTGCCACATCTTCAATCAGAGTCTGAGCGCAGCAAGGCGCAGACCTAAATCACAGTTTTCAAAAAGAATTGAGAGAAATTCAAATTTTGCGGATTTTGTTTATTTTAAGATGAAAAAAGCTAAAAGCTGATAACCTGGAAAACAAATACACTGGAGAAATTTACCAAAGAAATCCACGGGGAGTTTATTATATATGAGCCGGAGAAGTCCAAAAAAGGTATTTGAAATTATAACCGCCGTGACTGGCACGGCTTTTGCGGCTATGCTTATCGTGGCTGAAAAGAAAAAACCGGATTCAATTTATGAGAATGCTCCTGAGCAGAAGAACCCGATGGAAGGCAAACAGGTCGTCTTCGTAGAAAGCAATGAGGACCCTGAGAATGCTGATGGCTTGAGAGGCCACCTTGAAGTGACAGGAACTTCTGAGCATAAAGCGGGGGTTTATGAAAGGTATATCAAACGTGGGCTGGATGTCATATTGTCCTTCGGGGGGATGGTTGCGTTTAGCCCGGTTATGGCTGCTATAGCCATTGCCATTAAAGCAGAAGATTCAGGCCCCGTTTTATTTACTCAGAAACGCATTGGACGAAATAAGAAATATTTTAAGCTGCACAAATTCAGATCTATGAAAATGTGCACACCGCACGACACTCCTACTCATATGCTTGAAAACCCTGAACAGTATATTACAAATGTAGGGGAAATTATCCGTATGCTCAGTCTGGACGAGCTTCCCCAGATCTGGGATATATTTATTGGCAATATGTCGGTAATTGGCCCCAGACCGGCTCTTTGGAATCAGGACTACCTGACCGCTGAGAGAGATAAGTATGGCGCCAATGATGTGCAGCCGGGTCTTACCGGCTGGGCACAGATTAATGGTAGAGATAAGCTCGAAATTTCGGACAAAGCGAAACTGGACGGAGAGTACTGTGAACGCATTAGCCTTGCAATGGATGCGAAGATATTCCTAAAAAGCCTGAGCGTGATCGGCGGTGATGATAGTGACTGAAGCCCCAACTGAGAAGATGAAGAACGAACAGGTCATTACCGGGCACCCTGAAATAAAAGTCTCAATTATTACTCCTGCATATAATGCAGAAAAATACATTGAAGAAACGATACAAAGCGTTAAAGCACAAAGCCATTCCAATTGGGAAATGATAGTTATAGACGACGGTTCAACTGATAACACCGCATCTATCGTCGCACATTTTGCTAAAGAAGATGGACGCATTATTTTAATTAAAAATGGACAGAACAAGGGTGTGGCGCTTTCAAGAAACGAGGGGCTGAAAATTGCAAACGGTAAATATGCTGCGTTTCTTGACAGCGATGATCTCTGGGATGAGGACAAAATAAAAAAGCAGCTTGACTTCATGGAGACCAATCACTGTGTGATTACATTTACTTCATATCAAAAATTTAGCGCTAAAACCAGGGAATATGGAAAAGTCATTAAAGCTCCAAAGTCAGTAAGCGCAGAGGAACTCTTGGGTAATACTATAATTGGCTGTTTAACGGTGATGGTTAACCGTGAAGAGGCAGGTGAGTTTTATATGCCCAATCTGAAACATATGGAAGATCAAGCCACCTGGTATTCAATTATGCAACGGGGATATGAGGCATATGGCTTGCCGGATGTGTTAGCCTATTACCGCGAGGAAGATAAATCATTATTAAGTAATAAGGCCAAAGCAGCAAAACTGCAATGGAATGTATATCGCAGTTACTTTCGGTTTTCAGTGGGCAAAAGCGTAGGATATTTTGCAAAATACGCAAAAAATGCTGTAAAAAAATATATATAAAGGCACGAAAGCCCATGGGGACTGCAAGCTTATGAGGGATGGACAATGATAAAAAATACAGCGATTGTGTTCACAATGTTCGATGGCTATGAAGACCTCTGGGATGATGCGGTTAAATATATAAAAAAGTTTTGGGTGGACCATCCTCCAATTTATGTATTCACCAATGAAATTGCAAAGGATTGGGAAGATGTTACCTGTATTCCAGTAGGCGGTGATGCGGAGTGGAGCCGCAAGGCACAGAAGGCATGCGAAGTAATTCCGGAAGATTATCTCATTATGCTCCTCGAAGATTTTTATATGGGTGATGCAGTAAATAATGATGAAGTTCAGGAACTAATGTCTTTTATAGAAGAGAACAATATCGAATACTGTAAATTATGTGACAACAATAGAATTGTTCGCCCGCATAAGAAGAAATTTAAAAAATCAAAATACAGCGTGATTTACGCGGATGAGGATTACGGGATTAGCTTGCAGCCGGCTGTTTGGAAGAAAGACTTCTTACAGGAGACGTTGGGAACGGAAAACTATAATGCCTGGGTGTTTGAGCTGAATCAGGTGAAGAAAAGCAGAATAGCGCCTCACACTGTTTTGCAAAATGCAATTGATGATACAAGGAACATATTGAATATAAAGCACGGGGCATTACAGGGCAAAATGCTCCCTGCAACGGTTAAGCACTTCAATCGGATTAATGACCCGCTATCAACAAAAAGAGATGAAATCGACGCGAAGGCATACACCAGGTATTTTGTCAAGCAGCTGGGAAAGGACATTGTACCTAAACCGGCGGTAAAAACAGTGAAATCGATTGCGAGAAAGCTCGGGTACTCCTTTGTTGAAGACAAGTGGTCATGAAGGTGAGGATGATAACACATGAAATTTGCAGCCGGAATAACATTATATAATCCGGATGAAGCTCGAGTTCAGCATGCCTTGGAGTACTCAGGCTCATTTGATTTGGTGTTCCTGTTTAATAATTCTGAACCGGGCTATAAGGTGCCACTGCTAGATAACCCGGGAGTTTTGCCGGAAAATTATATTATTCTAACAGAAAACGAAAATTGCGGCCTTCCGTATGCCTTCAATCGTATAATTAACGATGACCGATGCGAAACAATGGATTTCCTATGCACGCTGGACCAGGACAGCGTTTTTGAACATGCGGATATCAGCCAATTAAAAAAATACATAGAAACATGTGGATTTGTTGACAGCATAGGTGTAATTGCACCATACGTTGATTACGGCTTTGGCAGTCACATTAATTCAAACACAGCTGAGGCCAAGAGATGGGTAATCGCATCGGGTTCATTTATAAATCTGAATGTCATAAGAAAAGAAAAAATGGGATATGATAATAAGTATTTCATTGATAAATTCGAAATTGACCTGTGCCGCCAAATGACGACCAAGAATTATGCGGTGTTGATGTATCACGGCTCGGTGCTGCATCAAAGCCTGGGCGAGAGCAGCGGGCATCATCATCCAAATCACAGTCCATTGCGCCACTATTATTTATTCAGAAACCGTTTCTACTTTAATAATAAGTGGAATTACGGCATAAAAGGGGCGGCGTTATCCCTGGCGCAGACAATTAAACACGAGATGCTGATAGCGCTTTATGAGAATAATAAAATAGCAAAAATGAAAATGCTCTTGCCGGCTATAAGAGACTATAAAAACGAAAGCATGGGCAAGAATACAAAATAAGGATTGTTATGAACGTATCGAAACTGAACTCGAGAGATACATTATACATTCTAATCGGATTGCCGTGGCTGTTTTTGATGATTATGTCATCAAGGATGTTTTCTACGCAGAAAATAATCTTAGTCCTGATGCTCTTTGCTTTGACCTTGTTGGAAGTATTATTCAGGCATATTAGGATAAACAAAAAGATTTTCGTCTTTGTTTTTACATTCGTTCTCTATTATTTCGTTTCGTTGGCGATTGGGATAGCAAACGGTTATAAATTTTCGCCGGGCACAGATTATCCGCTCATCCAATACTATATGTTCACGCCGATATGTGTGATGCTGTTTAACGCCGCATTCGGAAACACAGAGGATAGAAGAAAATTTGTTTGGGACATTTTAAAATGGATGACGCTGCTCTTGTCGGTTTTTGATGTTATCACAATCCTGACCTACAGACAGGGTATTTCAACTCCTCTGTCTTTGTTTATTATGGTTGCCAGTGATGTAACTGACACGGAGCTGGCATTAAGAACCTCCAATGAAACATCATTCATGTTTTTGCTCCCGTTGTATTTGGTGCTTTTGCTGGATGGAAAAGAAAAGGATAAAAAGGATTCCGTAGTATACGCATTCATAGAGGCTTTCGGGATTGTTTATGCCTTGATCAGCGGCAGAAAAATGCTTCAGCTGGTGTTGCTTTTAACAGCGGCTGTTATAGGTGTATGGAGACTTTTGGCGGCAAAAAGGCATGGAATTCCCTTAAATAAATTATTGAAACGGGCCCTGCTGATAATTTTGGCGATTGCTGTGTTTGCACTTATCCTGTCCAAAGTGACAACAATCTTAAATGTTGGCAATATTATTCAGCGCGCATACGATACTTTGGTAAACGGACTAAGCTCAAGCGCCTTCGGAATGACAAAAAGAGTATCAGATGCGAAAGCATTAACAGAGCTTTGGCTCGAGTCGCCTCTTTGGGGGAATGGGCTGAATGCATACGCAAGCTCGAACATAGCGAACGGCGCAACCAGATGGAGCTATGAGGTTGTGTATAATGCTCTTTTAGCGCAGACCGGAATAATAGGTATTGGTCTGCTCTTTTTGGCGGTTATTTATATGGTCAGGATCTTGTGGATCAAATTTAAAACGACAGGCGACAGCCGATATTTTGCTGTTTTAGCCGGTTTCGCGTCATTCATATTCTGCGGATCGTCAAATCCGTTGGTATATTTGATATGGCCTTGGGCGATTACTTTGATTTTTGGAGTAAACGGTTTTTATGCGGACTCCGGCATTATACATGAATAAATAGGCCAATATGGATAAAACTGGAATTAGAATTTTGCATATAGCCAATGGCGATGATTGTCTTGGCAGCGCTCAATGCTTATATGAGCTTCTGAATTATGAACGGCAATGTGAAGATGTTGAACCGATGGTATTAACGCCAGAGCACACAGGCGTAAATGATTTCTGCGATAAACACGGCATAGAAAACTACGCAATTAAATATTGTGGGTTTATGTACCCCATGCATGATAAAGCGGCAAAGCTTAAATATGCGCTCAGAAAGGCCGAGTATTACATAAACAGGAAAAAGTCACTGAACAGCATTACTTCTCAAATAGACTTTGATAATATTGATCTAATTCACACAAATAACAGCTTGAATGACATAGGCATGAGATTAGCCGAAGCAACAAATAAACCTCATGTATGGCACCTTAGAGAGGGCGGCCTGTACCAACAAAACCTTCACCCTTATTTCAAAAACTTCGCGGGTTATATGGCCGGTGGAAACAGCAAATTTATTGCGGTTTCCAATGCTGTAAAGGACGAATGGATAAAGCTGGGTATTCCAGGGAATCTGATAGAAATTATTTATGACGGAGTTGCGCTGCCGGATAAAACTTATATAAAACCCGGCTCCGATAAAATCCGGTTCATTATGACTGGAGCATACAGCGAAATCAAGGGACAAATCCAGATTATCCGGGCAGCAGCGGAGCTTCCGGAGGAATATAAAAGTAAAATTCATATTGATTTTTGGGGAAATGGCGTCCCTGATTATACAGAGTATTTAAAAAACGAAATAATGCGGAATAGATTGCAAAATATAGTTGAACTGAAGGGCTTTACAAATAATATTTGGGCAACTCTTTCTGCATATGATGTGGGACTGAACTGCACAAGACTGGAGGCTTTCGGCAGGACTACTGTTGAATTCTTAATGAGTGGTATGCCGGTCATAGCATCGAGGCTTGGCGCAAATGTTGAGCTGATTAATGAAAATAACGGATTTTTTTATGAATATGGAAATATTCAGGAGCTGAGGAATGCCATTATTTACATGACGGATAACCTGACAAAATACAAAGCATCTGAAATTGCTGATTGTGCCCTTAAACAGTATTCCTGCGAGGTTAGCAATAAGAACATAACATCTTATTTCAGACAGACGTATAAAGATCCAGCTAAATAAAAACAGACGGCACAGTAAGCACTTACACTAAGGAGGTGCAACTATAATGAAAATCTTGGTAACAGGCGCTAACGGGTACCTTGGCATGGGAACCGTGAAACAGTTATGCGATGATGGCATGAAGGTTGTGGCTGCCTGCCATACCGGAACCGATAACGTGGATAAGCGTGCTGAAATTAAACAGTGTGATATTTATTCAATAGACGATCCGTATAATTATTTCGGCCGGCCGGATGTATTGCTTCACTTGGCATGGAGAAACGGCTTTGCTCACAATGACCCGTCTCATATTGAAGACCTGCCGAAGCACTATGCTTTCATCAGAAAAATGCTTCAGGGAGGCTGCAGGCATATTACTGTAATGGGAACAATGCATGAAGTAGGCTTCTTTGAGGGGAGTATTAAAGAAGACACACCAACCCATCCGGAAAGCCTATATGGAATTTCGAAGGATGCTCTTAGAAATATAACACAACTCCTTTGCAAGAATGCGGGCGCAACATTTCAGTGGCTGCGCGGATATTATATTGTGGGAAATTCTGAATATGGCTGCTCTGTTTTCAGCAAAATTACCACTGCCGAGAAAAACAGCCAGGAGAAATTCCCGTTCACGATGGGAACAAATCAGTGGGATTTCATCGATTATGACGATTTCGCAAAGCAGGTTGCAGCTACAGTTGAACAGGATACTATCAATGGCGTGATTAACGTCTGCAGTGGAGCACCGGAAAAATTAGCAGACCGGGTTGAGAGGTTTATCAAGGATAATAGCTATAATATTCGGCTTGATTATGGTAAGTTTCCCGACAGACCTTATGACAGCAAGGCAGTATGGGGTGACAATAAAAAGATCCAGGAGATAATGAAACAGGCGGGAAATAAGAACAAGCAATCCGGCGAAAAGATATAACGATGAAAATTCTATTGCTACAAATAACCCATAACGAAAAAAGCTCCGGCGGCAAGGTAATTACTGAGCGTAATGAAAGGCTGTTGAAGAAATACTTCGGCCGGGAAAATGTTCTTGTTTCGGACGAGCTTGGCCTTGAATATGGTTATTTTGAATTCGATTATGAGAAAAAGGTTAAAGCGATAATTGACCAATATGATATTGACTTGGTTTTTTTAGACACTTCGATGCTCGGCGTATTCAGCAAAGCCTTCTATCAAGACAACATTGTCTTCTGCTTCTTCCATAACATTGAAGCCATTTATAATCAGCAAAAGGATAATCTTACCTTCCGGGAAAAAATACAGGACATAATAGTTAACTATTCGGAAAAACAGAATGCCCAAAACGCCTGTAAGCTTATTTCAATCTGCGGGCGTGATTCCGAACTGATGAAAAAAACATATGGCCGCGGCGCAGACTATATCCTTACATCTTCCATGAAGGATAAATTGGGCGATGCCGCTACGCCTGCCAATAAAGCCACAGGAGATTATCTTCTGTTCATTGGAACTGACTTTTTTGGCAATACTGACGGCCTTTTCCCATTTATCGAAGAGGTAATGCCCCAGGTTGACTGCAGGTTAATTGTTGCCGGGACGGGCATGGAAAAATACGCGAACAAATACGGCCCGGAATATAAAACCACCTTTATGGGGTATGTTGATGATTTAGGCGAGCTATATCAAAACGCGAAAGCGGTTGTGCTGCCGATTATCTCCGGCTCCGGCATGAAAACGAAAACCTGCGAAGCGCTGATGTATGGCAAAAAGATTTTTGGCACCGGGGAGGCCTTTTCCGGGTTTGACCATTTAGGCGAGGATTGCCGGCTGTGCAGGGATAATGAAGAATTTATAGCCGAAATTAATAATTTCCTCCAATCGGATTGCGGCTCGTTTTCCGAAGACAACAGAAGGACCTTCCTGGAGCATTATTCTGACAATGCCGTCGAGAAGGAATTCTTTGAGTTTATGGACCGCTCTTTAAATGAGCTGACAAACAGCGGCTTTGCCGGCCCGGGAGAAAGCGAATTCCATCCTGTAAAAAAGGCTGCTGCCGAAGCACCGGTTGTTTCTGTAATTATGCCGGTCTATAACACTCGTGAATATTTGCGAAAGTCAATTGACAGTGTTTTGAACCAGACCTTTAAGAGCCTTGAATTAATAATAGTTGACGATGAAAGCACGGATGGCTGCCGGGAGCTTGAGTTGGAGCTGGCAAATAAAGATTCAAGAATCAGCGTTTATGCGCAAAAGCATTCCGGGCAGGGCGTTGCCAGAAACAACGCAATGAAGATGGCAAGAGGGAAATATTTATATTTTCTCGACTCAGATGATTCTATTGCCTTAAATGCCCTGGAAATCCTAACAAATAAAGCTGAAGAGTCAAACGCGGATGTTATCTATTTTAGCGGATCGGATATTCATGTAATAAACGGGAAATATCCTGCTGCAATGAGCGGCAGAGCTTTTTACGTTATGGCGAACAAACACCTGGATTATTTCGCAAGCCCCTGCCTCTATTTTTTAAAAGCCGAGTTCTGCAAAGAAAAGCAGCTGACCTTCGATGAACTCGTTTACTATGAGGACTGTATTTTTACCTTCTCGTCAATTATGCAGGCGGATAGAGTATCTGTGCTGAATGATGTGCTGTTTTTCAGGACCCTTCGACGTGATTCAACCACTAACGCAAAGCCGACAGTTAATCACATTAAAGGAATGCTAAGATATAACAAATATCTTGAAGAATTCATAAACCAAAACGAATTAACTCCATTGGAAAGACGAATGGTTTTGGACGATATACAAACAACACTTCATCTGGCGCTGAGGAAAATGAAGGCGCTGTCACGGCTGGAGCAGAAATGTGTTGATTTGCCGTCTGATTTGAATATTCATAAAACAAATAAAGATTACTATATAAGAAGACTTCAGATACATTTGCTCGGCCCTGCGTCGGGAATCGGAGCAAAATAAAATATAAAGGAAAGAATATGATTCCTAAAAAAATACATTATATTTGGCTTTCAGATAATCCTTTAAACAGGATTGCAAAAAAATGCCTACGGTCCTGGAGGGAATATGCGCCGGATTACGAAATCAAAAAGTGGACCATGCCTGATTTCGCTCCGGAGGAGCTGCCGGATTTCGTCCAGGAAGCAATTGAGCGCAAAAAATGGGCGTTTGCCTGCGATTATCTGCGGCTTTATATATTGGAAAAGGAAGGCGGAATTTACTTAGACAGCGATGTTTTAATGCTGGCCTCGCCGGATGAATTTTTAAACAACGATTTCTTTTCCTCCGTGGAATACTATCATGAGCTTTTTGAACCATATAAAAAAGACGTGGATGCTGCCGGTAATACAGACAAAGACATGATACCCGGTGTGGCCATTCAGGCCGCGATTGTGGGCAGTACGCCACACCATCCATTCGTTAGGGAATGCATGGAATACTATAAGAGCAGACGCTTTGTCAACGAAGACGGCGAGTTCTCCACATCAATGCTGGCCCCGCATATATATGCGATGATTGCAAAAAAATATGGCTTTAAATATAAAAACGAGGAGCAGCTTTTGAAGCATGGCATTCATTTATATGAATCTGAGTTTTTCGCTCCTGGCATCGATCAGGCAGCTGCAAACAGCCGAATGATTCATTTGTGCAATGGCTCCTGGAGAGATACTGATTTTATTTCGAGATTAAGGCTTTCCCTTGAGAAAAATTACCGAATTGAGAAAATAAAAAGCTCCGCACGCCGACGGAGCATGACTGAAGCTATGTGAGGAGCTGAAAGAAACAATGAAGAATGAACGCGTCAGAGTATTGGTAACCGGGGGAGCGGGATTTATTGGCTCCCACCTGTGCAGAAAGCTGCTGGAGCTGGGATATGAGGTCATATGCTTCGATAATCTCTTCACCGGCAGCAAGGACAATATCCGGGACCTGCTCAGCAATCCATATTTCGAATTTGTGCGGGGAGACGTTACAGAGGACATCCATATAGAATGCGACCAGATCTATAACCTGGCCTGCCCGGCTTCACCCGTGCACTATCAGTATGACCCGATCAAAACCATCAAAACCTCCTTCCTGGGGGCACTTCACACCCTGGGCCTGGCCCGCGCCTGCGGAGCGACAATTCTCCAGGCGTCCACGTCTGAGGTTTATGGTGACCCGCAGGTTCATCCGCAGCCGGAGACCTACTGGGGGTATGTGAACCCGGACGGAATCCGCTCCTGCTATGACGAGGGGAAGCGGGCCGCTGAGACCCTGTTTTTCGATTACTACCGGCAGCACGGCGTAGACATTAAGGTGGTTAGAATCTTCAATACCTATGGGCCCAACATGCGCGATGATGACGGCCGGGTGGTGTCCAACTTCATCGTTCAGGCCCTACGGGGAGAGAATGTTACCATTTATGGCGACGGCAGCCAGACCCGCTCCTTCTGCTATGTGGACGAGATGGTCGACGCCCTGATTTTGATGATGAATTCACGGAAGGGCTTTACGGGCCCTGTAAACGTCGGAAACCCGGGAGAATTCACCATGCTGGAGCTGGCAAAAAAAATAATCGAGCTTACGGGCTCAAGCTCTCAGCTGGTGTTTGAACCGCTCCCGGCTGATGACCCGGTCCGGAGAAGACCGCAGATTGACCTGGCCAAAAAGGAGCTTGGCTGGGAGCCTCGGACCAATCTGGACGAAGGCCTTTCCAGAACCATTGAGTACTTCCGGAGTCAGCTTCTGATTAATCCCGATTCATTCGGCCGGGCTGATTAACGCTATATTTAAGGAAACAGATTATTATGTATTTAGTCAGTGTAATTGTGCCGGTATATAACGCCGGGAGGTATCTTGACCGGTGCCTGACGGAGCTGGAGCGGATGGGACCGGAGACTCAGCTTATCCTGGTAGACGATGGCTCAGCCGATGATTCCCTGGCAATATTAAGAAATTTCCAAAAGGATAAGCCCAATGTCGCCGTAATCGCCAAGGAGAACGGCGGCCCCTCTGATGCCCGAAATGCCGGGCTTGCCGTGGCGGAGGGCAAATATATCATTTTCTGCGACGCTGACGATATGCTTGACCACCGCGTTATTGACGACCTTAAAAGGCTGGACGGAAACAACTATGACCTGATCCAGTTCGGGGTCGTTTCACATTGCGGCGAGCAGGAGGAAACCGCGGAGCTGTTCCGGCCCACCTCCGGTGAGCTGAGCCCTGAGGAGATGCTTGACCTGATCGCACTGATTGTTGGATACCGGGACGAAAGAAAACTGCTCTTCGGGTACTTCGGCCTCGTAACCTGCAAAATTTTCCGCCGGGAGGCCATTAAAGGCGTGCGGTTCGACACGGCTGTTGTAGGCGAGGACACCCTCTTTGACGCAGAGGCTGTTAAGAACTGCAGAAGCATATATTTCCTGGCGGAAAGCTACTATCATTACTATACAATTGAAAATTCATATTCCCACCGGCTGTATCCCGGCATTGAGGTCAAGGCAGCCAGGATGCTCAATGAAATTTCCCGCTGCATGGAGGGCTATATGGGCTGCCCTGAAATCGCCCGGGGCTTTGAATATCGCTGCTACGATTTCTTCAAATGGAGCATGGTGGCCGGCATTGACTGGACGCACGTTTCAAGACGGGAAGCTGTGGAGTTTATGAAAAAGCTAGCCGGCAACGAAAAGTTCCGTATTGGCATAGAGAAGATGAACACGGACCTCTTGTCCCTCCGGGACAGGCGGGAGTTCACCCTGGTTCGCAGGGGACGTTACGGAACCATCTATGGCTTTAAGCGATTAACGCATATCAAGCAGCGGGCCAAACAGCGGCTTAAGCACCTGCTCAGACATTGACGAGGAAAATTTAGGAGATGCAAAGTGAAATTTCGAGACTTCATCCCTGACTTTATACGGAAAGCATGTAAAAGAATTATTGTTAAGCATAAATTCGGCGGGGGAGGCCGGAAGCTTATGACAACGTTGATTCATTCAACGGCAAAACTGGGACTAAACGTCAGCCTTGCTGAAAATGTTGATATACGCAAGGCGTGCTCGATTGGAGATTATTCTTATATTTCACGAGGAACGATATGCTTTGATGGCACAGAAATAGGCAAATATTGCTCAATCGGCTATTACGTTCAAATAGGATTACCGGAGCATCCGATTTCTTTTATATCTACATCACCTTATATTTACAGAAACGAGCAGATAAAGAAGTACTGCAACTGGCCTGATGATGATATTATAGCTCCGGTTAAAATCGGCAATGATGTATGGATAGGGAGCAATTCGATGATCCTCCAAGGTGTTACCATAGGTGATGGAGCCGTGATAGCTGCCGGGGCTGTAGTGAATAAGGATGTGGAACCGTTTACTGTTGTTGGGGGCGTGCCCGCCAGAAAAATCAAAAATAGATTTACATCGTCTGAAGGGGCGGAAATTATCAACAGTGATTGGTGGGACCATGATACACAATGGATTGAGCAGTTTGCAAAATCAATGTACGAAAATAAGTAAAGCACATGCTCAGCATTGACGCGGAATAAAATGCGGAGAGAGCAATATCGGCTTTGACGGGAGCAAACTCACCATCCATGCCTATATGACATTTCTGATGTTTTAACATAACATGAATGTGCGGCTTTGCCGTGGACTGTGAACAATAGAAAATCATCGCAGAATTATCTGCGGTGATTTTTTAACATGCGATTCTAATCATTCTAACCGATTCAAATCATTTCGACTTGACTTGAATGAATTGAAAAATCAGACCATGGGCCGAAGGAACGCCGAATGGTGCGGGTCAAAACAGGTCTATTACATAAAGGAGTATATAAGGAATTTTTGAAAAATATTATATAGGAAAGTTTAAGAAATGACCTGTTTTGGCCTACACCGCTGCTCAGCGGCCGGTTGTCCACTTCACCCGCCCAGACGTTGATGCGGAACATAAAAAACGGGGCAAAATGCCCCGTTTTTTGCGACTCAAAATGAAATTTACGAAAAACATAAAATAAAATTGACGAAAAACACAAAATAAAAACGACGAAAAATATAAAATGAAATTGACGAAAAACACAAAACGGCTTATAATTTCATCGCGAGGTGAACAGTATGGATTATATAAAACGAATTGTAGATTCAGAACTTAATGCACGCATGAAGGCTTTTAACGCTGTTAATATAATCGGACCAAAGGGCTGCGGGAAAACGCGAACTGCGAAGGAACGCTGTAAGACAATAATTGAATTTCAGGATGAAGAACGGCGTGACGGCTATTTATCAGTTGCAGAAACATCTCCCAGGCTGTTCTTCCAAAATGAGAAACCGATTTTATTTGACGAATGGCAAGACGCCCCCAAATTATGGGGTGCAATTCGTAAAGATTGTGATGATAATCCTGAATCTATTGGGGAGTATTATCTTACGGGGTCGAGCAGCCAAAAAATTGAAACACCCCATACCGGAACCGGCAGAATCAGCGAACTTGTCATGTATCCAATGACTCTTTGGGAAACAGGAGAATCAAACGGCAGCATCTCGCTAAGCTCACTTATAGACGATGGGCAGTATAACATTGATGGATGCATGTCACAGCTTGAGCTTGAAGACCTTTTCTTTTCGGCTTGTAGAGGCGGATGGCCCAGGTGCCTGGCGCTCGGAGACCGAAATGCAAAGCTGGAAATAGCAAAGGATTATTATCATCAAATCTATACAAAGGATATTAATGCAATTGATGGTGTAAAACGCAATCCGGAATGGGCGAGAATCCTTCTTTGGTCTTATGCAAGGAATATGGCGACTTTAGCAAAAAAGACGAATATTTTTGCAGATGTGAAAGCAAATAGCAATGTTACTGACGCAACGCTTTCCTCATATGTAACCGCACTGGAAAATCTCTTTGTGCTTAAAGACATTGATGCGTGGACGCCGCAAATCAGGTCAAAAACAGCAATAAGGGCGGCGAAAAAACATATTTTTGTTGATCCGTCTATTGCTTTGGCTGCCCTTGGAATATCTCCGGAATATTTTTATAATGATTTGGATCTGTTCGGCCATGTTTTCGAAAACATGGTTTTACGGGATCTGCTGGTTTACGCTCAGGCTCATAACGCCAGAATTATGCATTACAGTGATGATGGCGGAGTAGAGGTGGACGCGATATATCAGGCAGCAGACGGGAGGTATGCGCTAATTGAAATAAAAACCGGGACCGGAGCTGTTCCGGCAGCTGAAAAAAATCTACTGAAGTTTAGGGAAATGATCCGGAAATATAACGAAAAAGTTATGGAAAACGCAGACCATCCGGGCGTTGCCTATAGAGAACCATCTGCCTTGGTCTGCATTTGCGCCAATGCATCTATGGCCTATACAACCGAAAATGGTATGAAAGTGGTTCCGGTAGGATGCCTTAAAGACTGATTGACAGAAGGAACG
>R07__coassemble_233_pt1 | contig 22776 bp, 17 predicted proteins | sample R07__metabat2_low_PE_036 | metagenome-assembled genome bin R07
GGACATAATCAGCGCAATGCCGATAATGCCAATGCTCCCGGCAAAGGCTGTTAAAATCGTTCTGGCCTTCTTTGTCAGCAGGTTGTTCAATGAAAGACCAAGCGCCGTAAAAAAGCTCATGCCGGTTTTCTTGCTTTTAGATTTGTCAACCGCGTCCGCCGCTTCCGACTGATATGGATTGCTATCGTCAATAATAACGCCGTCGTTCAGCCGTATAATCCTGTCTGCGTACTCTGTTGCAAGCTCCGGGTTATGGGTAACCATAATAATAAGCTTGTCCCTGGAAATCTCTCTCAATATGTCCATAATCTGGACTGAGGTCTCCGTGTCCAGGGCGCCCGTCGGCTCGTCCGCCAGGACGATATCCGGGTTGTTTACCAGCGCTCTTGCAATGGCCACCCGCTGCATCTGTCCGCCTGACATCTGGTTTGGCTTTTTGCTCAGCTGGTCACCAAGTCCCACCTTCTCCAGCGCCTCTGTTGCTCTTCTCTTCCGCTCCGCCGGGTCAACTCCTGAAAGAGTCAGCGCCAGCTCCACGTTTGCCAGCACCGTCTGGTGGGAAATCAGGTTATATGACTGGAAGATAAAGCCAATGGAATGGTTCCTGTATGAGTCCCAGTCCCTGTCAGCGAAATTCCTTGTGGATTTGCCGTTAATAATCAGGTCTCCTGACGTATATTGGTCCAGTCCACCGATAATGTTCAGCAGCGTTGTTTTGCCGCAGCCTGAGTGGCCCAGAATTGCCACAAACTCACTTTCCCTGAACTCCAGGCTGATCCCCTTCAGCGCGTGAACAACGGTGTCTCCGCTTATATAGTCCTTTTTAATTTCTTCCAGCTTAAGCATCTTGTTCCCTTTATATCATAATATTGACACAACCGCCAAATTGCGTTAAAATACTCGGGCTTAAAAAAGCATGCCCACGTAGCTCAGTAGGATAGAGCGACCGCCTCCTAAGCGGTAGGTCGAAGGTTCGACTCCTTTCGTGGGTGCCACGCGGGGCCGTGAAAACGGCCTCGCATTATTATACACCATTTTACCAAATTTTCATTAACATTGCGTAAACGGCGGCAAATAATTTGTTGTAATCTTTTGTTTTAAAGTATATAATTAATGTGATTAATTATTGATATATTATCATATCCGGGAGGTTAAAAAATGCAGCAGGTCTTCGCTTCAATAACAATTTTTAACGCGGCTGTATATGCCATAGACCTGATGGCTGTCTTGCTCTCCTTTATTATTCTCCAGGATTTGTTCCGTTCCAGCCGCCTTCCCGTTTATGAAAAGAATTATATTGCGGTCCTTGTAATAACCTGCCTGATTGCCTGCCTTTGTGACTCAGTTGACGTAACCTTCAATGGCTACCCCGGAGCTGTGCCCCGCATACTTCTCTATGTTGTGGACTTTTATTTGAACTTTGCCAGCGTTTTCGGTCCCATTGTGATTGTGTTCCTCATTCTCCGCCATGTAAACGGCTCTGTTCCCCGCTGGGTCTTCTATGTTGGCACAGTAATAAACTTTATTGATTTAGTCGCTTTAACTCTAAACACCCGTTTCCCGATTTTTTATACAATCGATTCCGGCAATAACTATTCCCGCTGCGACGGCTATTGGGTCGTTATAGTATTTAACGTGCTTTTGCTCCTTGCTGACATAATAATCTGCCTCGTGTTCAGCCGCAAGCCTGGCAAAAACGCGGAGTTTCCAATCTGGGGCACCGTAATCCCAATAGTACTTGGCGCCACAGTCCAGTCACTTGTGTTTGGCCTTTCAATGATCTGGCCCTTTTCCGTTGTTACCTGCGCCGCAATAACAATCGGCCTTAAGGATGAGCTTGCCGAGCGGGATATGCTCACCGGCCTTCATAACCGGTTTTATCTTGACCGGCTTATGGGAAAGGCCTTCTTCCTCAGCCGCAAGCATCTAATAATTCTTGCTTCCATAAATGATTTTCACTCCATTAATGACGTATACGGCCGCAGCGAGGGAGACGCCGCCATAAAGGCCGCCTCCGGGCTTATAGCCTCCGTTGCCGGGCGTGACAAAATATTAATCCGCACCCACGGCTCCGAATTCTGCATAATTTCAATATATAAAGACCTTGAGACGGCAAGCGAAATCTGCGGGAAAATCAACTCCGCCTTCGCTGAATATAACAAATCCTCCTCCAAGCGCTATGAGCTTTCCGTTTCCTGCGGCTGGGCCGTTTCCGATCCAAGCCGCCGGTCAATAGATGAAGCTCTCCATGTTGCTGACCAGTATCTTGACCGGGAGCAAAACGAATGGTTTTCCCGTCACCACTCCTCCGAAACCTCCTATATCGTTGCCGTTAAAAACGGTGATGTATATAAGCTTTCCAATTCCATAACCGGCCGTGTCGCCAAGGAAGTAATCAATCTCTATTACAGCTATTCTGTCTATTCTGACCTTACCGATGATTTCTATCAGGTGCTCCGTTTCAACGGCTCCGACTGGACCATGCATGACGCTGATGAAATCACAACCCGCATCAGTGACTGGTTCCGCTATTTTTCCTCCAGTCCCCTTTGCCACCCTGATGACAGAGAGAATATTGCCGCTCTTGCCGACCTGGGCAGGCTTATTCAGCTCTTCCACGATACTGACTATAAGCCCTTCCAGTTAATTTACCGCCGCAAGGACGATATGTTCGCCTCCAAGTATTATACAACCAAAATGGTAATTGTTCCCGCTGTCGATACAAACGGTCACGAGCTTGCCTTCATCTTCAACCGCCGCCTCATCAACGAAACCGAAACGGTTGACAGTGAGCTTTCAATAATATCAGAAAATAACGGCAGCCTTTCCCTCTCCTCCGGTGATGATAATATGATCAGAGCCCTGGAGCGTGACGAGGAAACCGACTACTATACCGCCCGGGCCTTTATGCTGCACACGCAAATGCTCTTTGAAAGCCAGCCCCTGTCCGTGTTTGACCTGATAATGACCGATATCTCCGGCTTCCATGTGCTCTCCGCCCAATATGGCGAGGAAACGGCTGACGCGGTATTAAAGAAATATTCCTCCGCCGTCAGAGAGCGCGCTCCAAAGGGCGCCATAATCGGCCGCCTTAACACTGACCGGTTCGTCATACTCGTCTCCCGTTCCCCCTCCGACCCCTTCACCTTCAGTCCCGATTCATTTATTAACAACATCGAAAAGTCCATGCCTGTTTCCGGCGTAAACATCAAGCTTGGAATATATAAAAACGTTGACAAGTCCCTCCCTGTTGAGGAGATAATCCGCCGCACCCGCATTGTTCTTTCAACAAACAAGAAGGTATATATCCATTCCTACGCGTACTTTGACGATGCAATGGAGAAAAAGCTCAATCTTGAGCGCCGCATTGAAGCGGACATGAAGGATGCCTATAATCAGCATCAGTTTGTTGTTTACTATCAGCCCAAGCATGACGCTAACACCGGTGCTCTTGTTGGCGCCGAGGCGCTCATCCGCTGGAAGCATCCTGAGCTGGGCTTCCTGCCGCCTGATGTGTTTATCCCGGTCCTTGAGCGCAACGGCTTCATCACCATGGCCGACTATTATGTCCTCAATGAAACCTGCGAGTACCTAAGGCGCTGGCTTGACCTGGGGCTTAAGGTCGTCCCAATTTCCGTCAACTCCTCCCGCGTTGATTTTGAATTCCGTTCCTTCGACCGGGCTGTAAGGCACTGCACCCGCGCCTATAATATCCCCCATGAGCTTATTCATGTTGAAATCACCGAGTCACATCTGTCCTCTGACCTGTCCATAATCGCCTCCAAGCTCCAGCTGCTCCGTGACCTTGGCATTAAGATTGAGCTTGACGATTTCGGCAAGGATTATTCTTCCCTCCACACTCTCGCCTCCCTGCCCATTGATGTTCTCAAGCTTGACATGGCCTTCGCCTCTGACCTTACCGATGAGCGCCGGCGCCTTGTAATCAGCAGCAGCATATCTCTTGCCAAGGCTCTTGACATGGCCACTGTGGCCGAGGGAGTTGAAACGGAGGAGCAGCTGAAGATATATCGTGACATGGGAGTTGACCGGATCCAGGGCTATTATTTCTCCAAACCCCTTCCCCGTGAGGAATTTGAGGAATATCTCAGAAAATACTCCTGAATTTGTTAAAATTCCACAAAAAACATCAAAAATCAACCCACCCACATATTGCCAATATGTGGGTTTTGTAATATAATAAAATCATCCCAAATTATAAAGCGCCCGCGGCTCTCCACTTTCTCAAGCCTCCGGGTGACTTACAAAAGGAGGAATTATCCCTTAATGTTCAGGGTGCGGCATTGTGGAGACATGCCGTAATGCCCGCGGTTTTCCGGGGCGAGGATATATTTGCGGAGGCATTATATCCGGAGCATGAATATATGGCATCAGTTCAGCTGAAAAACATCAAGAAGGTCTATCCGTTCGTCAGCGGAGAAGACAAGAAAAAGTCCAAAAAGAAAAAGGGTGACCAGCCCGAGGAGAAAAAGGTAAATCTCCAGATCACCGAGCAGGGCGTTGTCGCCGTCCAGGAGTTCAACCTTGACATTGCCGACAAGGAGTTCATCGTTCTCGTTGGCCCCTCCGGCTGCGGCAAATCAACAACTCTGCGCATGGTAGCCGGCCTTGAAGAGATTTCCGACGGTGAGCTCATCATTGACGGCAAGGTTATGAACGACGTTGCCCCCAAAGACAGAGACATAGCCATGGTCTTCCAGAACTATGCTCTTTACCCCCACATGACGGTTTATGAAAACATCGCCTTCTCCCTCAAGCTCCGCAAGGAGCCCAAGGATGAAATAGACAGAAAGGTCCGTGAGGCCGCCGAGATTCTGGACATCACCCAGTATCTTGACCGCAAGCCCAAGGCTCTTTCCGGCGGCCAGCGTCAGCGTGTGGCCATCGGCCGCGCCATCGTCCGTGATCCCGCCGTTCTGCTTATGGACGAGCCTCTGTCCAACCTGGACGCGAAGCTCCGTAACCAGATGCGCGCCGAAATAATCAAGCTCCGTGAGCGCATCAACACCACCTTCATCTATGTTACCCATGACCAGACCGAGGCCATGACTCTTGGTGACAGAATCGTCATCATGCGTGACGGATACATTCAGCAAATCGGAACACCTCAGCAGGTCTTCAATAACCCCTCCAACCTCTTCGTCGCCGGCTTCATCGGAACGCCTCAGATGAACTTCTTCGATGCGGACCTGGTCCGTGAGGGAGACAAGTACTTTGTTGAGCTTGCCGGCCTCAAGGTTGAGCTTTGCGCCGAAAAGGAGCAGCGTCTCCTGGCCAAGGATGTTCAGACTCAGCCCGTAACTCTCGGCATCCGTCCTGAGCACACCGAGCTGTCCGACACCGGCATCCCCGCCAAGATCGACGTTTCCGAAATGATGGGCTCCTCCGTCCACCTGCATGTAACCGCAGAGGGCAGAGATGTTATAATTATTGTTCCCACCATCGGCGGCGACGAGTCCCTCAAGATGGGCAAGGAAGTTTACTTCTCCTTCCAGGGCAACGTAGCCCACGTCTTCTCAAAGGAAGATGAGAAGAACCTGGAGTGGTAAAGGTAATTAAATAATCAATATGCAACAAAAAACCTGTGGATTTTACTCCACAGGTTTTTACTATATACCTTGCTATATTTAATATTTCAGTCGAACACGACTGATGTTACAACGTCGTCTGATTCGTAGATTACATAGAACACATCGTTAATATAATCCTCAACCGTGACCATCTTGCCGTCGCCCAGGCCCGTGAAGGTTACATATGACGCGTAGCTTCCGTCAGCCAGCACGCTTGTTCCCTTGACTGTCTTGTAGCCGGTTTCGCCGGATATGGTTGTGTCAGTTGTAAGGACTGTTCTGCCTGCGAATTCAACCGTCTGTGTCTTTGCAACGCTGCCGTCCTCGTTTTCTTCAACCTCAGTTGTAATCAGCGCGTCAACTGACGGGAACTCTATAACGTCCTCCGCGTCGTCAACGTCTGTTGAAGCGTAAAGGATTTCCATTCCGCCCTCATCGTCTATTGATCCAATGACTGAAACCACTGAGCCGTCCTCCCGGACAACTCTCTCATAGAACTCATAAACCTCGCCTGCCGCAACAACAATTGTCTCCGCGCTGCCGCCGTCGGTTATGAAGTCGATGTCGTCATTTGCAATATACAGCGTGTTGTCGCTGGTTTTAATGACTGCTCCCTCGCCCAGGATCGCGTCCATTTCGTCCCCGATCTCAAGCTCGTCAAAGGCGTACTCAAGATATTCTCTGACGTCCGCGAAGGATATTGCTTCCAGCTCTTCCTCGACGTCCTCTTCAACATCTTCCTTGTCCATGCCGACTGACTGCTTTTCAGCGATGATTTCGGAGCTGTCTGCCATCTCGTCGGTTACCTTTTCAAATTCATCCATGTCCTCGTCATCAACCATCATGTCGTCAATCATCATGTCTGCGCCAAGCTGATCAATATACTCGCCGGAAACGGTGATTACCGCGATGCTTTCGTCGTCAAGTCCGTCGCCGGTATAAACATAGTCATATGAAGAGTAAATGTCGTTTATGGCGTCATATACCGTGGCGTTGATTTCCCCGTCATAGAAGAAGAACTCCACCTCGGAGACCTGCACGTCATCCTCGGTTCCAGCATCAGCATATACAGTGCATGAATCCTCATCGTCATATGTGATTTTCGCCTCGCTGTATAGCACGCCGTCGCCGTCTTCATCGTAAAGTGCTGTAAGCTTATAGATATAATCGGCGCCCCAGTCGGAAATTCTTGAGGTCATTTCATAGTCCTCGTCGAAAACGGAGATGTTCCAGGCTGTATCCGCGTCAACATATGTGTCTGTCACGTATAGCTCGTTAAAGTTGCCCTCCGCGTCAATGGAGCTGATGTTCATAAACGCTGCCCCATCTTCAAGGAACATAATCTCAAAGAGCTGAATAACGCCGCTTTCAACGGTTATGATATCCGCAGTGGAATAAATGCCGTTGTCCGGGTCACCCTCAGGGTCTTCAAGATAGAAGGTGTTGTCGTCCAGTCTGGTCATTGTTCCGCCGAATTCGGGCTCAATTGTCTCGCCCTCATCCATTTCCTTCAGGCAGGTATTAATGAAAACCATAAGACTGTCCTTGTCAGGGAAATCAGCCTTGGCGGCGTCATCGTCCGCAAAGGCGGCCGTCCCCACAACAGAAACGCACAGCATAAGCGCCAGCAGGATTGCAATAAATTTCTTCATAGTTCGGTCCTTTCTGTTTTATTAATATGTGTCTAACCGGATTTATAATAACATACTGCCGTGAATTTTCAAATAAATTATTTATGAACAAATGGGCAAATTAAAAAAATACAGGCCAACCGTCATGGCGCGTTACCATCCAATTGACCTGTATATAATATTTATTCCTTTTCCATCGCCGCGTTGACTGATTCCTCGCAGCTCTGCATGGCGGAAATTGTTTTTTCAAGAAGCTCGTCCAGCTCCCAGCCAAGGCGCTCCGCACCCTGGGTGATAACGTCACGGGAGCAGCCGGCTGCAAACTTTTTGTCCTTGAATTTCTTCTTAAGGCTCTTAAGCTCCATTCCGGCGCAGTTCTTCTCCGGACGCATCAGAGCATATGACCAGATAAGTCCCGTCAGCTCGTCGGCCGCGAAGAGAACCTTTTCCATTTCAAGCTCCGGCTCCACGTCGCAGCACAGTCCATAGCCGTGGGAGCAGACCGCGTGAATAAGCTCTTCACTGCAGCCACCTTCCCGCAAAAGCTCGGGCGCCTTTATGCAGTGCTCCTCAGGCCACTGCTCAAAGTCGATGTCATGGAGCAGACCAACCTGACCCCAGAACTCCTCCTGGTCACCGTAGCCCAGCTCACGGGCAAAGGAGCGCATTACGCCTTCAACCGTCAAGGCGTGGCGGATGTGGAACCTGTCCTGATTATATTTCTTCAGCAGCTCCAGCGCCTGCTCACGGGTGATTCCGCTTTCAAGAGGTGCCGATTTCTTTTCATTCTGGGCCTGATTGTGCTCTTCGTTTTTCTTAACTCCCGCGTCAAGGCTCTTCATCGTCGGAAAAAGAAGCACGTCTCTGATTGCGGGGCTGTTAGTCAGCAGCATTACCAGCCTGTCTATGCCATAACCGATGCCGCCTGTGGGAGGCATGCCGATTTCCAGAGCGTTAAGGAAGTCCTCGTCAGTGTGGTTGGCCTCCTCGTCACCTGCGGCCGCGGCCTCGTCCTGAGCCTTGAAGCGCTCCCGCTGGTCAATTGGATCGTTCAGCTCGGAATAGGCGTTGCACATCTCCCAGCCGTTAATAAACAGCTCAAAACGCTCAACATAGTCCGGCTTGTCCGGCTTGCGCTTTGTAAGGGGAGAAACATCAACCGGGTGGTCCATAATGAACACAGGCTGAATCAGCTTGTCCTCACAGAACTCCTCGAAGAACAAGTTTAGTATGTCGCCTTTTTTGTGCCGGTCTTCATATTGCACATGATGCTCATCGGCAGCCTTCCTGGCCTCGGCGGTGTCGGCAATTTGGTCAAAGTCCACTCCGGCGTATTTCTTAACGGCGTCAATCATGGTAAGGCGCTCAAAAGGCTTGCCCAGGTCAATCTGATTGTCTCCGTATGTAATAAGCGTTGTGCCGCATACCTCCTGAGCAAGATATCTGAACATATTCTCCGTCAGGTCCATCATGCCGTGGTAGTCAGTATACGCCTGATACAGCTCCATAAGAGTGAATTCCGGGTTGTGGCGCGTGTCCACTCCCTCGTTGCGGAAAACTCTGCCAATCTCATAAACCTTCTCAAGGCCGCCTACGATAAGCCGCTTGAGATACAGCTCCAGGGATATTCTCAGCCTTACGTCCTCGTCCAGGGCGTTATAGTGGGTCTCGAATGGTCTTGCGGCGGCGCCTCCGGCGTTTGCCACAAGCATGGGAGTTTCAACCTCCATGAAGCCTATGCCGTCAAGATACCGTCTGATGGAGCTGATGATTTTTGATCTTTTGACGAAGGTATCCTTTACCTCCGGGTTCATAATCAAATCCACATAGCGCTGACGGTAGCGCATGTCCACGTTTGTTATGCCGTGGTACTTTTCCGGCAGGGTCTTCAGACTCTTTGAAAGCAGAGTTACCTTCTCCGCGTGGACAGATATCTCCCCTGTTTTCGTCTGAAAAACATATCCTAAAACGCCAACAATGTCACCGATGTCCAGCTTTTTAAAGTCAGCGTATTCCTCTTCGCCAACCGAATCCCTTGCCACATAGCACTGGATGGAGCCCTGCAGATCCTGAACATTGCAGAAGGACGCCTTGCCCATAACACGCTTAGACATAAGGCGGCCGGCAATTGAAACCTGCTTTTCGTTCAGCTCCTCGAAGCCGTCCTTAATCTCAGCGCTGTGATGGGTTACAGAGTATTTTGTTATTGTGAAGGGATCGCAGCCACGCTCCTGAAGAGCCTTCAGCTTTTCAAGACGTACCTTGAAAAGCTCCTCGGGCTCCTGCTCGTTGGCATTGGCGCTATTCTGTTTAACCTGATCACTCATAATTACTTGTTTGTAACCTTAAGAATCTTGAACTGCAGCTTTGCGCCGTTGGGAGCTTCAACTGTAACAGTCTCGCCCTTCTTGTGGCCGTGAAGAGCCTGGCCGAGAGGTGAATCGTCTGAAATTCTGCCCTGACGGGGATCAGCCTCCTGGGAGCCTACCATTTCAAGCTTGGTCTTTTCGTTTTCTTCAACGTCAAGAACTTCAATAACGCTGCCGAGAGTTACGCTGTTTTTGGGCAGGTCAGCCTGAACTTCCTCGTCGGTAATCTGGGCGTTTTCAATAAGGTCCTTCAGCTCAGCAATGTGAGAATAAAGCTTGCCCTGCTGCTCCTTTGCCTCGTCATATTCGCTGTTTTCGGAAAGGTCGCCGAAGGAGCGGGCTTCCTTAATAAGCTCTGCAACCTCCTGGGTCTTAACGGTTTCGAGCTCAAAAAGCTCAGCCTTGAGAGCGTCAAGTCTCTCCTGGCTCATTTTGTATCTGCTTGCCGGTGCTGCCATAGTATATTATCCTCTCTTATATGAATATTTTTATTATAAACAAATTTATCAGCTCAAAATTCTGAGCGCTTCCATCAGCTGCGTATCCTCCGAGGTTGCGCCTGTTCCGTCGCTTGAGCCAAGTGTACCCTCCGTTGTTCCAACGGTTGACGGGTCGTCATTATATAGAATCGTGTCAGGAATAACGCCGCCGTTTTTTGAAATATCAACACCCTTTGCCGTTAAATATGTCATGGTGGATATTCTCGCCGCGCTTCCGTCGTCCAGCTCGAAGGTCTCCTGAATACGTGTCATGCCGGTGGTCGGGTCGCCCATTATTGTGGCCCAGTTGAATTCCTGCAGGACCGCCGCGAAAACCTCCGCCTCCGCGTATGTGCCTGAGTTTACCAGGACAACCATGGGGATTGAAAGAGACATGGCGTCAGATTCAGTAACCTCACCCTTGCCTGTTTTGTCAACCAGTGAATACAGCTCGCCGCTGGGAAGAAGATAATCCAGCAGCTTTGCAATTTCCGTTGAAAGTCCGCCTGCGTTGTTTCGCACGTCTATGCATATTGCCGAGGCGTTGTTTGCAAGCAGATCTTCAATTGCGTTAATCGCGTCCTGTCCGCTGCCCGCTTCGAAGTTGGAAATCTGGATATATCCCGCCTCTGTCTTTTCAAGACGGTATGAAACAGCGGAAACATATGTTGCCGTGCAGTCAACAGAAAGCTCTGTTTTGTCGCTCAGACCGATTGTGAACACCTCATTGGTGCGGGACCGTATCAGCTGGCGGACATCATCAATGTCAGAGTCCATAACGGAAACACCGTCTATGCTTGTAATAACCGAGCCTGCCAGCAGTCCCGCGTTTGCAGCCGCTGATCCCGGAGTTACGGAAACGACCTGAAAGCCGCCGCCGCTGTTTTTCATAATCGACATGCCTATGTCCGAATAGTCGTTTGATGAATACAGCTGATATGACGTATACGCGTCAGGAGACATATAATAGCTCCAGGTGTCACCCAGACCGTTAACAATAGCCTCCGAGGCGGAGTCTGTCATGGAGTCGTCAGTGACCTCGTCAATAAAGTGCTCCTGAACAATCTTCTTCAGCTCAATATATCTGCTTGCCTCTTCATAATCAGTCTCGCCGCCGACGCTTTCAATAACCTTTGAATGAGTTACGAATATCGACGCGGCAACCGAGATTATTAAAACCGGCAGAACAAATTTAAGCTTAAGCTTCAGGTTGAAAAATTTCTTTAACAGTCTGCCAATTGCTGCCAGCAGACCAAGAAGCAGGTCGCCCAAATAATCATCCCTTCTGAATTACATTATGATTTGCCGAGCAGCATTTTGCCGCCCGGCAATATTAAATTTAAATATAATTAATCAGCTCGCGTCAGCGGCGCCCTCTTCAAGCTCGTAGCCACCGAAGAACTGCAGCGGATCGATGCAGTTGGCGGTCCCTGAGCCGCCTGATCTCACCTCAAAGTGAAGATGAGTGCCTGTGGCAGAGCCTGTTGAACCGCAGCCGCCTACAGTCTGGCCCTGGGAAACAGCCTGACCCTGTGAAACCGCTACGCTTGACATATGCCCATAAAGAGTATATGTGCTGTTGCCGTGGTCAATTATGACGCAGTTGCCATAGCCGCCGTTCCAGCCGGCGAGAACAACCGTTCCGCTGTCAGCGGCCACAATAGCGCTGCCCTCAAGACCGAAGCCGTCTATATCAACTCCGGAATGGAAGCTTCCCCAGCGGTATTTCATCGTGGAGGAAACTCTGTGGCTTGCCGGGAAGGGCCAGATATATGAGCCGGTGCCTGAAACGTATGTATATGATGTTCCGCCGGAGGATGAGGAGCCTGACTCTCCGCTCTCCCCTGACTCAGACGAGCCGCCTGACGCCGCCTGCTGAGCGGCAGCCTTTTGGGCTTCATATGCGGCAATAAAGTTTGAAACACTGGCTGACGCGGCGGCAAGCTGGGCCTCAGCTGCCTTCTGCTCCTCTTCAGCCTCTTCAATCTCCGCTGCAAGCTCCTCAAGACGGGCCTCAGACTCGGCTATATCCTCTTCAAGAGCAGCCTTCTCGTCCTCAAGCTCAGCCTTGTTGTCCTCGCACTCGGCCTTATATTCTTCATACTCGGCCTTAATGTCCTCAAGCTCCTCTCTTGCCTCCTGCAGCTGGTCATAGAGAGTGACGTCACTGTCCATAACATCGCCATAATCGTCAAGAGCGGCAAGCAGACTTGGGAAGTCCTCCGCGTTAAGGATTACCGTGAGGATATTATATCCGCCGTTTTCCTCCATGGCGCGGAGTCTTGTTCTGTATTTCTGCAGCTGAGTTTCCTCGCGCTCCTGGGCAGCTTCAACCTCTTCGCCCTTTGCGGCGATCATCTGGTCATACAGAGCAATCTGGGCTTCAATCAGCTCAATTTCCTCCGCGGCCGCCTCGTTCTGCTCCTCAAGAGCCAGCTTTTCCTCAATAACCTCTGACTGCTCGTTTTTCAGTGACTCAAGACGGCTTTTAATGTCAGAAAGAGAGGAGCTGGCGGCCGACTTCTTGTCCTCCAGCTCCTGGAGCTCGGAGTCATAGTCAGCCGAAGCAAGCACGGGAATTACGCTTGCCACCAGAGACAGCAGCAGCAGCGCCGCCATGATCATCGCTATTATTCTGATAACCTTTTTCTGTTTCATTTATACCTTAAGATAATTTCTTATTGCGTTTACGCCACCGAACAGACCAACAACCCCGCCAACGGCAAGATAGAACCCGCCGATATAAAGCTTGACGTTTTCAAATGGAACAACGTTAAGGAAGGAGCCGGTCATCGCCTGAACCAGCTGGCCCGTCACCGCGTCATAAACGCCCCACATAATAAAGAACCCGATAACCGCGCCCAGCAGACCAAGAATAAGACCTTCAATGATGAACGGCATTCTGATGAACGCGTTGCTTGCGCCGATCATTTTCATAATGCCAATCTCCTCACGCCTGCTGAAGGTTGCAAGCTTAATGGTGTTTGACATAATGAAGAAGGAAATGAATATAAGAACAACGATTAATACCATTGAAATTACGCTCATTATATTTCGGACCTTAACAAAGCTGTCAGCATAGTCGGTGTGAGCGTTTACCTTGTCTATTCCGTTAATCTCAAGCAGGTCGCTCTGAGTCTTGGCCATGTCGGCAATGTCAACAAGCTGAATGACGAATCTGTTTCTGAAAACGGAAGCGTCAACTCCCTCCATCAGCTCCTCGTCATAGTTGCCCATGAAGTTTTCCATTGCCTGCTCCCGGTTAACAAACTCAGCGGAAGCAATATTGTCAATGGCGTTTACCTGGCTTGAAAGCGCCTTCGCCTGCTCGTCTGTATAATCCTCGTTTACAAAGGCGATTATTTCGTTCTGATCCTCAAGGTCGGAAATCAGCTTGTCTATGTTTACCGAAACGAGGGATACGCTGCCCATAATAATCAGGCAGGCGATTATAATTGTGACCGTGGCGAAGGACATAAAGCCATGCTTGAATATGTTTTTAAAGCCCTCGCCTATTAAATATAAAATCCTGTTCATCAGTTATAATACCCATCCATTCCGTCACTTATCAGGTGGCTTTCGTCTATGGATATAACACGCTTTGAAAGCGCGTTGACGAGCTCCTTTTCATGGGTTACAACAAGAACCGTCGTCCCCAGCTCGTTGATTTTTTCAAACAGGAGCATCAGCTCAAGTGAGCGCGCCGGGTCCAGGTTGCCTGTAGGCTCGTCGGCAACAATCATTCTCGGGCTGTTAACAAGCGCCCTGGCGATTGCGACTCTCTGCTGCTCGCCGCCGGAAAGCTGGTTTGGCTTCCGCTTTTCGCGGCCCGAAAGTCCAACCAGGTCAAGCACATATGGAACACGCCTGCGGATATCCCTGTTCTTTGCTCCGATAATTCTCATTGCAAAGGCCACATTGTCATAAACCGTCATGTTGTCAATGAGTCTGAAGTCCTGGAACACAACTCCCAGTGTTCTTCTCATCTTCGGCAGCTTGTGGCGGCGAATTCTGACCATGTCAAAGTCGTTAACAATAACTGACCCTGATGTGGCGCGGATTTCACCGGTTATGAGCTTCATAAGGGTCGTCTTGCCTGAGCCCGAGGGGCCAACAAGGAAAACGAACTCTCCGTCTTCAATCCGGAAGCTTACATCATCAAGGGCTATGGTTTTGCTGTTGTCATATACCTTGGTGACGTGGTTCATTTCTACCATAGTGAAAATTTCTCCTGAAAATTACTTTCTCAGCCCGCCGCCGGTTATATACTGGCCGGCCTTAAGCGTGTCAACATACTGTCTTACCATCATTGCAACCTTAAAGACAATGGCGTGGTCAAATTCCCTAAGGTCAAGTCCGGTAAGCTTTTTGATTTTTTCAAGTCTATATACCAGTGTGTTTCTGTGAACATACAGCTTGCGTGAGGTTTCCGATACGTTCAGATTGTTCTCGAAGAACTTGTTAATCGTCTCCAGAGTGTCCTCGTCCAGGGTTTCAAGCGGATTCTTTTTGAACACCTCGTTCAGGAACATCTCGCAAAGAGTCGTCGGCAGCTGGTAAATGATTCTGCCAAGACCGAGATTATCATATCTGTGAATGGAATTGTCCTGGTCAAATATGTTGCCAACGTCAATTGAAACCTGAGACTCCTTGTATCGGTCAGCCAGCTCTCTGATATGATAGGCTATTGTGCTGATGCCAACAGTTGTCTCAACTCCAAGCTCCTCGCGGAGAACCTCCTGAATATGCTCAGCGTCCTCAACGGCGAGCCCGTAGTCCTCTCCCTCGCCCAGATTCTTGATTACGACAATGTCAGACTCGTTCATGTTAATAACAAAGTCGTTCTGCTTGTTGGGATACAGCCGGGAGACAACCTCCACCGCGGCCACGTCAGGAACACCGTTCTGACGGACAAGAATTGCAATTCTGTTGTCGTCAGTTACGAAGTGAAGCTCCTTTGCCCTGACATATACGTCACCGGGAAGAATATTGTCTGAAATAATATTTTTAATAAAGGCGGCCTTGTTGTGCTTCTCGTCATAGTTAATCCGGTTTTCAACAAAGGCAACCGTTGCAAGCGTCAGGAACTTCTCAGACTCCGTTGACGTGTCGTTAATATAAGCCACATAGTCAATTCTGCCCCCGTCTGAAACAATGGGCTTAAAAAGTCTGCCCAGAGCGTTGACGATTTGGTCGTCAGTAAAGACAAGGTCCTTAAAATCATTCATCCTGCTGCCTGTTAGCTGGGGATCGTCGCAGCAGACAATATAGCCCCGGTCGTCAACAACGCCAAAGCCACATGTAATTACCTCCTTCATCTGAAGGATTACACTCTGAAACATTCTGTTAGCCATTTCTCTCTTGTCTCCAATTACTGTCAAATTGAACAATAAATTTCTTCCACATACTCGTGCTATATTACTATAACATTTGTGAAAATGCAACAGAAATTTGGCTTGATTTTTGTATAGTTTTTAAAGTTTGTCGTCGTTGTGCTCAAAAACAGGGGCCGATTTTAATGCAATTTTAATAAATTTTACGAGAAAATTTTGTCGATTTCCTTTTGTGACAATTCAACAAAACAACCCTCCGGCATATCCTCCGGCAGCGTCAGAGAGCCGATAGACAGACGCTTTAACGCCGTAACACGCTTCCCTCTGGAGGCAAGCATTCTTTTGACCTGGTGATATTTCCCCTCATAAACCGTTACCAGGCACTGCCTCCCCGCCAGCGGCTCCAGCTCAGCTGGCAGGCACCGGAGCCCGTCAGCAAGCACAAGACCCGCCCTGAAGGCTTCAACGTCCTCCCCGGTTACCGGAAGCTCTGTTTCGGCAAGATAAACCTTTTTAATGTGCTGCCTTGGTGAAATTATCCTGTGAGCCAGGTCCCCGTCACTTGTAATAATCAAAAGGCCGGTGGTGTCCTTGTCAAGCCTTCCGGCCGGCATCGCTCCCTCTCTGACCAGCTCCCTTGGCAGCAGGTCAAGCACGGTTTTCTGCTTGCTGTCTCTGGCCGCGGTCAAAACTCCCGCCGGCTTATTCAGCATTACAGTAACAGAGCTTCTGTATGTCAGCTCATAGCCGTCAAAGGCAACAACGTCCTTCTCCGGGTCGATTTTCATTTCCGGGTCGTTAACAGCGGCTCCGTTAACATGAGCACGGCCGCATTTTACTGCGGCCTTCAGCTCCTTGCGGGACAGTTCTGTTTTTTCAGAAAGAAATCTGTCCAGACGCATCATATTTTATATTTCACGGTATACATATCAAGCTTTTCATCAAAGAAGCGGTTGTGCATGTTCTTGATATTCTCCGAATAGTCGTGGGCCTGGAACTCGTCCTTCTCCTTCAGCTCGATCATTGCGATTGCAATGTTTGAGCAATGGTCGGCCACACGCTCGCAGTTGTTTATTATGTCATTGAACACGAAGCCCTGGTTCAGTGAGCAAATTCCCTGCTTCATTCTGTCAACATGGCGGAGCTTCATCTCTCCGGTAATATTGTCAATTACCTCCTCCAGCGGCTCAACGGAATACTGGTTGGAGTCATCGTCATTAATAAAGCCGGTGAACGCGATTTCAAGAATTTCATTCAGCGCGGCAATGAGCGTGTCAATCTCACTCTTCGCCTGGTCGGAAAATACAATTTTCTTTGTGTGAATTTCTCTGGCGCTTTCGGCAATGTTAAGAGAGTGGTCTGAAATTCGCTCCAGGTCAGTAATAACATGCAGAAATTCCGAAACCTCCTCGCTCTGCTTCTGAGTCAGCTCAGCTCCGGTAACCTTGAGCAGATAGTTGCCCAGCTTGTCCTCATAGCGGTCCACGTAATCCTCAAGCTCGGTTACGAAGTTAAAGCCGGCGTCGGAGTAATTGTCAATCAAGGCGAGAGCATCAGTAATGTTCTGCCGTGACTTGTTCGCCATTGCGTTTGCCGTCTGGCGGCATGCCTCAACAGCCAGCGCCGGGTGCTGCAGGAAGCGTTCATCAAGCCTGTCAAAGTCTTCGTTTGCGGCCTTCTCCTGCGCACTTTCCTTGACGATTTTGTCAAGCCACTTCTCAATTGCGCCCGTGAATGGCAGCAGCGCGAAGGTTGAAACCGTGCGGAAAATAGTATTAACAGCGGCGATATCCACGGTGTTAACAACGCTGTTCATAAAGCCGAAGTGAGCAAAGGCGTTAACAGCATAAAAGGCCACGCCGCATATAACAGCGCCAAGAACGCTGATTATGAGATATGCATAAGCAGACCGCTTGCCGTCCACCTTCGCTCCCATGCCGGAAAGCAAAACAGGAACAGCCGCGCCAATGCCAATGCCAAGGAGCATCGGGTATGCGATTGCAAAGGTAATAACTCCCGTCGCGCTCAGGGCCTGCAAAATGCCGCAGGCAGCGGACGCGCTCTGGAGCACGGCCGTAAACAGCGCGCCGACCAGAATCCCCGCAAAGGGATTGGAAAAGGTCGTAATCATGTTAATAAACACGGGGCTCTCTCTTAAGGGCTCAACAGCGCTGCTCATTGAGTGCATGCCGGTCATTAATATTGCAAAGCCCATAAGAATGTCGCCAATGTGGTGCTTCGTCTGGTCCTTGCAGAACATGCGAAGAATAATGCCTATAATGGCCACAACGGCGCTGATGTTGGACGTGGAAAGCAGTGACACCCAGCCTGTCCCCTCAATGCTTGAAAGGCATATAATCCAGCCGGTGACCGATGTGCCGATAATGGCGCCCATAATAATGGAAATCGCCTGTTTCAGCTTCATAATTCCGGAGTTAACAAAGCCGACGACCATAACCGACGTGGCCGATGAGCTCTGAATAACAGCAGTGACTCCCGCGCCAAGCAGAAGTCCCTTCAGGGGCGTGCCTGAGACCTTATATAAAATAAGCTCAAGACTGTTCCCCGCAACCTTCTTCAGACCGTCACCCATCAGTGACATGCCAAACAGAAACAGTGCGACGCCGCACAGCAGCGACAGAACGTTTGTCACACTCATATTTCCCTCTCCTGTGTAATTATATATTTCCCCTCTAAAATTACTCTTAAATCAAAGGCAGCAGAATATCGGGTATCCCGTTCCACCAAGACACATGTTCAAAGCGCACAGCGTCAGACATATCTTGTCCGCCCCGAAGCCCCGGGTATATGTGGTGGTGTATTTGTCATAGAAATCTCCGCCGGATTGCAGCTGCTGCAGGAGGCTTCTGTATTCCTCGTTGTCCGGCTCAATTTCACACGCTCTTCTGGCGTGCTCCATTGCCGCTGTTTTGTTGCCAAGATACATATTCGCGGCGGCCGAGTAATAATACCACTTGCCGTCACGCTCAGAGGCGGGTACCTGGCTCAGAGCCGTCAGCGCCTCCTTGTATTTCCCGTTCCTTATAAAGCTCAGGGCCGCCTGATATTCGCTTCTCTCCTGCTGCCGTGAAGAGTAGCCATATCCGGAGCCATATGAACCATAGTCAAAGCCAAAACCGCCGAAGCCTCCGCCATAGCCGGCGCCGTAGCCCTGTGAGTAGCTTGCGGAGCCTCCACCATAGCTTTGCTCCCTGGTGCCCTTCTGGATCATGTCATAGGCCGTGTTGACCTCGTTCATCTTCTCAGCGGCGGTGGGATCATTGGGATTAAGGTCAGGATGATATTTTTTTGTTAGCGTGCGGTACGCCTTTTTAATCTCGTCCGCGTCCGCGTCCGGCGAAACGCCAAGAACCTTATAAGGATCCATCGTTACTCCTGATTGTTGTTTTTGTCACCAAAGTATTTTTTGTCAAACCCTGTCCAGACGCCCATGCACAAAATGTTCTTCATAATGTCCGCGTCCTTAACAAGAGGAAGATAATCAAACGCGCTGACAGCGTCCGCCAGGTGCATTTTTAATATGTCGCTGAACAGCTCGGCGTTGTCAAGCCCGTAATAGCGCCTGAAGGGATTATATGAATTTTTTGCCGTGTCCCGTTCCAGGTCAAGGCAGGCGTCCATCAGATATATAAATCTGCCCAGACTATAGCCCAGAGCATATAGCGCGTCGTGCCAGTAATCGTCATAAACAGCAAAAATCGGAGCGAGAAGAGAGCCGAAACAAGCGCTTGCGCTGTCAGCATCGGCAGCGCCGGATTTTTCGAGCTCTGAAAGCTCCTTAATGCGTTTTTCCATATTTTCGCATTGCCCTGGATATCTCAGGCGGATTTTTTTATATTCCCGTTTCAAAGCCGCCGCAGCGGCCGCCGAGAGAACGCTGGAATCATCCTGCCAGTTGTCAAGAAGATTAAGATATGACAGAGCGATATTCATGTCAGCGCAATAATTTATTATTTCGCTTTTAACATATCCTCTCTGCTCCCCGGGGTGAGCAATGCATTTTCCCTCTGAGCAAGCCTCCTCCGGCTCATATAGAGACGTCAGCAGCAGGCAGAGAAAGGTCATGTCATAATTCAGCGTCAGTCTTGAGGCCTGCCCTGAGCGCTCACCAAGGGTTCTGCATAAGCCGCAGTAAACAGCTCTGTACCGCGCCAGCTGCTCTTCAGTCAGCCCGGCGGAGCAGACCGTCATTGTGCCGAACATATTATGATTTTCCCATGAAGGAGTTGCCGCACTTCCGGCAGACGATTTTAATCTTGCCCTTCCCTCTTGGAACCCTCAGCCATGCCTTGCAGGAGGGGCACCGGAAAAATTTATAATCCTTCCGCTGGACAAACCGCTCCTTAAAGCCCTTCAGCTCGCCGAACACCTTGTAACGCGCCCGCTGGTAACGGGTGTTTTCAATCTGCCGCTTATATATGTCCTTAGACAGCATTCTGAAGTATATATAAACAATCAGAACCAGAACCAGCGTATAAAGAATGCTTCTGACTGTGCCCCTGAAGAACAGAGCAAGGATAAAAAGAACGAGTTCGGCGCCAAGGAGGAAACGGTTAAACTCATCGTTGCCATAGCGTCCGGCCATAAAGCGTGCCATGCGTTCTCTGAATTTCATAGTGCTTCACCTTACCAAAATTTTTTATGGAAACATTTAAGCACAAGCGCTCCATAAAAAAATCAATAAAATGTTAACACTGTGAGCCTGCCAATGATAATTCAATAATTTTTTCGCACAGCTCGTTGTAATCCATGCCGGCGACCTTTGCGCTTCTCGGGATAAGGCTTGCCGGCGTCATTCCCGGCAGAGTGTTAATCTCCAGGCACCATGGCCGGTTGTCCCTGTCCAGAATAAAATCAGTTCTTGAATAAACGCTCAGTCCCAAAGCTCTGTGCAGCTTCAGAGCCGCCGTCCCCATAAGCTTCTGCTGCTCCGGTGTTATGTCCGCGGGGCAGATTTCTCTTGCCGCCTCGGAGCCTGACTGATATTTTGAAACATAGTCAAAGGAGCCGCTTCCCTCCGGCGGGATAATTTCAATCGCGTCCAGAGCTCTGTCTCCCAGGACGGGCACCGTGAACTCACGGCCTGTTATTCTGTCTTCAATAACAACACGGTTGTCAATTTCAATAACTCTTTCAAGGGCCGTCTTCAGCTCTTCTGCAGTGCCGGCCATTTCAACGCCTATTGAAGAGCCGCCCGTAACCGCCTTGACGACGCATGGCAGCTTGACCTGCTCAACAATTCCCGGGATATCCTCCCTGGTATATACAAATGACCGTCCACCGGGAGTTAATATTCCCTCTGACATCATAATTCTCTTTGCTACAGCCTTGTTCATCGCCATTGCGCTGCCAAGTGGTCCGCTGCCGGTGTATTTAACTCCCAGCAGGTCGAGAGTGGCCTGAATTTTTCCATCCTCTCCGTCCTCACCGTGGAGTCCAAGGAAAACGATGTCCGCCAGGCGGCATATCTCAAGAACATTTTTGCCGATGCGGGACGGGCTCTTGTCAGTCCGGCTTGCAATAACGTCCTTCAGGTCAGGAGCTGTGTGGCTCACCTGGGCGATTGGTATGTGGCCGTCAGGCAGATTAAAAAGCTCCTCCAGGGGCCCGTCATAATCCTCAAGGCCCAGGAACATATCAACAAAAACTGCCTGATGTCCGCATTCACGCAGCGCCCTGCAGACTGACGCGGAGGTAACAAGAGAAACCTGGCGCTCTGTGCTTATTCCTCCGCCAAGAACAACAATCTTCATGCTCTCCTCCATCAATCCTCTTTTTCAGGTTCCTTAGCCTTGCCGGTCTCCGGGGCGAAATATTTAATGTCCGGGAAGAAGTCATAATATGTGTCTTCAAAGGGGAAATCCTTAATGTCAACATTAAATATCTTTGCGTTTTTCCCGTTCTTCTTCCTCAGCCGCTCCGCCTCCGCCATTGCGTCGTCATAGACTTCATAGCAATCAAGCGGCGCGCACAGGTCAGTAAGATACTGTCTGCTCAGCTTATATGTCTCCGGAACGGTGTGTACGTACCACTGGTCATCCCATTCCAAAATCATAACATGAATCTGTCCCCGCTTTGCCTTCCCGTCAAATTCGGGAATATAGTCGGTAACAGGCTTTCTGAATTCCTCGCTCATATCAAATCCAACCTCCGCTCAGGGCTCATCTTATTCCGCCGTCAGCTGTACCCATTGAATCAAGCAGGAACTGCTTCAGCTCCTCCTCCGTGGGCAGCACGGCGATATACATATAGTTTGCCATTGCTCCGGAAAGAGCGTCAGGCATACGGCCGGACATTTTAATTTTGTCACCGTACTTTTCCTTCAGCTGAGCGTCAGTATAAACAAAGTCCTTGCCGTCACGTCTGCCGGCGAATACGCAGTACTGATGCTCGCCAACAGTCATTCTGCTCTCGCCGAAGGCCACCATGTCCGCCCAGATTTTATATACATTTGTGCTGTGGGCAAAGTTAATCATGTCCGGAGTGAAGCCGCCGCTTGGTCTCATGTTGACCTCCAGGCCGATAACATCACCCTTTTTGCCCAGTCCCTCCATGTCCTCCGTCAGGCGGAAGAACTCAAAGTGAATGAATCTGCTCTTAACTCCCCATGCTGCCACAGCCGCGTGACCGGCCTTCTTCGTGTCCTCAGGCAGCTCCTTGAGGATATAATACATGCTGTTTTCGTTGTTGTTAACAACGTCCATAATGCTGAAGGGAGTGACGTTCCCTGTTTCAAACAGGACTTCCCCGTTCGGGCCGATTATCGCGTCATAGCTGTTTACCTCGGCTGTGACGAACTCCTCCATGATATAAGCCTCCTCAGGGATATTATTGTCCCTGAGATATGCCAGGAATTCAGCCAGGTCAGCGTCGATCTTCAGCTTGAAGGTGTTGTTCGCTCCAACGCCGTTGTCCGGCTTAACAACAACCGGGTAGCCAACCTGAGCGATGAACTCACGGCTGTCCTCCTCCCCCTTAACCAGGTGCCATCTGGCAGCGGGAATACCGGCCTTGGCGTAGTATTCCTTCATTTTGCTTTTATATTTAATACGGGGAATGTCTGAGTTATTAAAGCCGGTGGTGATGTTAAACTCAGTTCTCAGCGCCGCGTCACGCTCCAGCCAGTATTCGTTGTTGCTCTCCAGCCAGTCGATTTTGCCGTATTTATAGGCGAAAAACGCCACCGCCTTGAACACCTCGTCGTAATTTTCAAGAGAAGAGACCTTGTAATATTCATCAAGGCTGTCCTTCAGCATCCAGGAAAGCTCATCATATGGGCAGTCTCCAATCCCCAGGACGTTCATGCCATTGCTCTTCAGCTCCCGGCAGAACATCCAGTAATTAGTTGGAAAATT
>R07__coassemble_249_pt1 | contig 21405 bp, 18 predicted proteins | sample R07__metabat2_low_PE_036 | metagenome-assembled genome bin R07
ATTCGGATATATATTTGCTGAAAGATTATGTTATAATACGAGCGTATTTTGTAAGGATAATATAAACGATGCGAAACTTTTTATATTATGAGAGGCGCAAAATGAAAATTACTAATAAGGGAATTCTTAGCTTGCTGCTTTGCCTGGTTATGCTGTTTTCAATGGGTACCGCGGCCTTGGCAGAGGGTGAGGAGGATGAAGGCTCCGGGTCCGTGGTAACCGAGGAAGCTGAGGTCGCGGAACCTACCGAGGTAACCGAGGAAATTAAGGAATCCGGCAGCGAGCTGCAGACAGAGGAGAAGCCTGTAATGTACCCGGTGTTCGTTTCATATAAGGACTCTGAGCTTCAGTTTTCTTCCGAGCTACTGACAGTTGGCGAGGATGGGAATATCATTTCCTATGACGCCGGGACTAAGACCATAACCATCAGCGGAGAGGTAACATCTTTGGCAAAGCCCTGGGTCATCCGTATTGATGACTCAGACGAAAACAGTGAATATACTCTAACAGGAAGCGGCATACTGCAGGTCGCTCCGGAGGGCTGCGAAACAACTGAGGAGACAAGCGAGAACGGCAGCATTAAGACTGTTACCCACTCCGCATCCGCGGTCGTCTCGGCAGGGGCCAAGGTTATTATCAAGTGCGGCGAGCTGACGGTGGACGTATATAACGAGCCGGTGGAGAATTCAACTGCTGATGGAGTTACCACGGTTACCGAATTTGAAACCTATGGCTTTAAAGGTCCATGCGTAATTTCTTCGGTTGAAAAGTTAGCTGTTAAAGCAAACACCGCAGCCTTTAAGGAAGCTCCCGATATTGCGGAGAATGAATATACCGTTGCTTTTGAAGAAGAAGCTTCAACGGCTGAGGTTATATCGTCGAATAATGAGATATTACTAAACCCTGAAATTATTATCGAGCCTGTTCCTGCTGATTCTGATGCAGAAGCAGATAATAATGAGGAAATCAGCTCCGATAGTAACGTTGACAAAAGTTCAGACACAAGCGGGGAAAATGTATCAGACAATGAAACACCGTTAACCACTGAGCTTACGCAGGGAACGCTTTCAGATATGCCGGCAATGACAAGTGAAGCCTCGAACGAAGGCAATAATGTAGCGGTTGAATCCGTTGCCTTCAGCCCGGAATCCGGAAGTGTAGCCGTTGGAAGCACGCTTGCAACAGCTGTTACCGTGCTTCCTGAGGGTGCGACAGAGAAGGGCGTTACATATTCATCCTCAGACGAGACAAAAGCCACTGTTGATGAAAGCGGCGTTATTACAGGCGTTGCAGCCGGCAGTGCAACGATTACTGCCACAGCAAAGGATGACTCCGGGAAATCCGGTACCTTTACAGTTACTGTAACGGCCGCGCCGGTTAAGGTAACAGGCATTACTATCACCGATGCTCCGGCATCTATACTCGTTGGGAAAACCGTTGACCTTTCAAAATATATAACTGTCACACCTGATACCGCCACAGATCCAACTGTCTCATATTCTTCATCTGACACAAGCATTGCAACCGTTTCCGACGCAGGCGTTGTTACGGCTGCTGCAAAGGGAACCGCGAAAATTACAGTCACCGCAAAGGATGGCTCCGGCATTACAGCCACATATGAGCCGGCAGTTACAATTCCCGTTTCGTCAATAGAAATGACTGACGGCTACATGCTGGTTGGCAAGGTGGGTTACCTGACCTGCACCGTCAAGCCCACAGATGCTGATAACCAAACCCTTGGCTGGTCCAGCAGTGACCCGTCGCTTGCAACGGTTGACTCCTCAACCGGATATATAACCTCCCTCCAGCCGGGAACGGTTCAGATTACCGCCGTCGCCCAGGACGGGTCTGAGGTTGAAAAAACAGTTAATCTGACGATTTATTCAAACCCCGAGTCAGTAACCGTCTCTCCCACATCGGCCTTGTTTTCAACCCTGGGCGGGACAAAGACTCTGACTGCTACAGTTTCTCCGGCCACCGCAAGGCAGAAGGTAATATTCAGCTCGTCAGACACCAACATCGCAACTGTTGATGAAACCACCGGCCGCGTAACAGCTGTTGGCAACGGCATTGCCACAATATATGCAAGGTCCGCAGACAACAGCAATGTATACGGGACCTGCACTGTTACAGTAAGCATAAGCGGAGGCGGCACAAAGCTGAGCACATACCAGAGCTCCAGGGCGTGGTATTATGACTCCGCCAACCGGGGCGACTACACCATCGCGACCCAGTATGGTTCCACCGACTCAGGGCTGGCGCTGTATGTGGACAATAATCTCGTCTCCACCTCGAATTATTATCAGCAAACCACAAGCAGCTCAACCTATCCCTCGGCCGTAACTCTCAGATCAAGCTATATGCAGGCCCTGGGAGCAGGCAGACATTACTTCTATGTCAGATATTCCAACGGCAGCTATGCGGACGGTTATTTCTATTGCCGCTCCGTATATGACGCCCCGCTGACGGGAGACAGCGATCAGCTCGCGCTGTGGTCCGCAGTTTGCACCATTTCACTTCTCACTTCCTTCGGCGCAGTCACAGTTTATAAAAAGAGCAAAAATAACAGCGCAAAATAATTCGGAATGCGGAATTCGGAATTCGGAATGAATAGCCGGACGAAATACCTTCCCCGACGGACGGGGAAGGGGGACCGGCTTCGCCGGTGGATGAGGACCCTGCGTGTGCGCCGCAGCGCCATGCGTAGCCGCAACCAGCGAAGCTGGCACTTAGCGGCGTAGAAAAGCAGTAAATTAAGCATTAAGCATTAAGCATTAAGCACTAGCCCGCAATGTGCAACGATCAGCCAACCCCTAATCCCAATAAAAACCTTCAGGCTTTTTATGCCTGAAGGTTTTTGTTTTGCAACCAATATGACTATTTATTGTTGTTGAATTAAATTGTGAACTTGAATAGAATTTAAACAATTATAAGTGTGTTACTTTAGTAATTTTGGAAGAAAGGAGAAATGAAAATGAGGATAGCAAGCAAAAGGGTTGCTTTCGTAACCGTTATGGCCATGATCCTTGCGTTCATGCTTAATATTTTCTTTGCGGCAATGCCTGTTTCGGCTTATGCCGAGGGAGAGGAAGGTCAGGAGGTAACGTATGTTGAGCCCGCAGCCGGCGGAGATACCTCCGGAACGGAGACAGCCGTTACCGAGGCGCCTGCAACTGTAACCGAGACTCCCGCAGCAGCAGAGACGAATGCCGAGGAGACAACAGCTCCTGAGTCTACGGAAGAGAAGGAAACCTCCGTTGAGACAACTCCCACCGTTCAGGAACCTGTCACCACAACCGAGGAAGAGACTCCCATGACGAAGTCCCGCTGCTTCCTGGAGCACAAAGCCCACCTGACGTTAATAAACGTCGTTGAGCAGACGGCCGAGACCGAGGGCTACACCGGTGACTATTACTGCACCGTTTGCCAGTGGATCTGCAAGAAGGGCAATGTCATTGCCGTTGACGGCACCGTTGTGGAAAATACCGATGCCGAGACTGAGACCGAAGCTGAGGCTAGCGAAGACGCTGAAGAGTCTGCAGAGGAAGCAGCCACAGAGGAAGCCGCTGAAAGCGAGACCACAGGTGATGTCCAGTTTGAAAACGCGGTTCTTGTTTCAGGCAACGTTACGGTTTCCGGTGAGGTCCCCGTTGGCTCACATCTGGTGGTAACCGATGAGTCTGCCAAGTACTCAGGAGACGGAGTCGTCGCCTATGATATATCTGTTGTATATCAGAACACAACAGGCGAGTGGGTAAAGTATGAGCCCTATGACTTTAACAAGTATCTTGACGTATCGATCGTTCTGCCCACGGCTGAAGCAACAGAGGAAGCCACGGAATCCAATGAAGCTGCAGCTACAGCTGAGCCGGAAGACACGGATGCAGCAGAAAACGCTGAGTCCGGCGAGACCAATACAGCAGAAGCAGTTGCCACTCCCGAGGGACCTGTTGCACAGACCGTCGAGCTTGAAGACGCGCCGTCTATTATCCACATAACAGACAGCGGCGAGACGGTTGAAGTTGAGGACGCTACTTATGACCCGACAACAAACACCATCAGCTTCAGAACTGACGGGTTCTCCGTCTTTGTTGCCGCGTCAGAAAATGGCAAAGTTAAAGCTAACGGCAAGGAAATTGAACTGGCAAAGGTAAAGAGCATATCCATCAACAAGGTCTATGCCAGAACACCGGACCGTGTTGAGGTTTCGCTGGTGCTTGAAGACGGCGATGGCTATGACGTTATCAGCGCCTATGTTGACTTCAACAGCAACGGCGGCGGAAGACTTGGAACATATCTCACCAAGGAATATAAGCTTGATAACGGCACCTCCTTCTGGTATGGAACAATTAATGTTTCACCCTATCAGGCTCAGGTTGAGTACACGCTCTCCAGAATCTTTGTAACAGCCAAGAACGTAACAACCGGCGAAAGCTACACCGAGTCCTTCTGGAATGCTTCGGAAGATAAAATCAAAGAGATTAAAGCTGCTGACAAGGGTGACTCGGGTATTACATATTATACCCAGATGCCTTCCCAGTTCAGATCCATCAGCTTCGGTGTCAAGGATGTTGGCTGCCCACCATGTGTATTCACTCCGTATTTCAAGTTTATAAACTCTGAAAAGAAGGAAGCCACCTACTACTATGACATCATCAACGGTGATGTAACAATCACTCTGAAGGATGACACAAAGCAGGTTATTGGCGACAAGTGGCAGCTGTATTCTCTCCGTGACCGGGGCGTTACAAGAGTAATCCTCAAGACCACTGACGGCGAGAAGTATTACTACTCCATCAGCGACCTTCTGAATGAAATCAGTGACGCTACTCAGTACACCATCAAGATCCTTGATGACAACAAGTTTGAGCTTTGGATTTTGAGCGAGCAGGTCAAGAACTTTGAGTTCACTCAGATTAAGCCCACAACCACAACAAGCACAACAAAATAATCCGGCTTAACTCCGGCAGTCAGGCAGAGGAAATCCTCTGCCTGATTTTATGCTGTTAAAATACTTGATAAAAATCAAAAATTTTATATAATATGTTATTATTATTTTTCCGGGGCTTTATATGGCAGAAAAGAAGCAGTCAAAACAAAAGCAAACCTCCGCTGACTATGGCGCGGAAATCAGGCGCCTTAAGCAGGAGGGACCGGAGCGCCTTTATTTAATCTGGGGCCCTGAGGATTACCTGGGAACAAGCTTTTTGGGGACGCTTAAAAGCATCTGCCTGCCCGAAGGAGAGGACGGGTTTTCCTATCGCCGCTTTAACGGGCCGGAGCTGGACGTTAACGACCTGAGCGCCGCCATAGACAGCATGCCCTTTATGTCTGAGCGAACCTTTGTCGAGCTCAGCGGAATTGATATTAACTCAATGTCCTCCTCAGCTGACAAGCTGACGGAGATTCTCTCCAACATTCCCGACTGGTGCACCTGCGCCTTTGTATATGACTCTGTTTATGAAATTGACGGCAGGCTTAAGCTGAACAAGTTCCTTAAAACCAAGGGACGGGAAATTTACTTTGGCCGCCAGGAGCAGCAGAAGCTTTTCAACTGGATAAGAAAGCGCTTTGCTGCAAGCGGAAAAACAATAGGTGACGAGGCAATTCAGCGTCTGATATATGTCAGCGGAGATCTGATGAATTCCTTGATTCCGGAGATTGAGAAAATCGCCGGCTACGCCAGGACCGACACCGTTACCGCTCAGGACGTTAACGCTGTTGCCAGTCATATTCCCGAGGCAGATACCTTCGACATGATTAAGCATATATCAAACGGGCAATATGACAAGGCGCTTGAGATATATTCCCAGCTCATAAAAACCAAGGGCAACGAGCCACCGGCGCTGCTGGCCGCGATGGGATATCAGCTGCGTCGGCTATACAGCGCGAAGATATTTCGAGCCGAGGGAAAGAGCGTTTCTGACTATATGGCCGCCATGGACATTAAATATGAATTCATTGCCAGGGAGAATATGTCCTGCGCCTCCCGCTTTTCTCTTAATACGCTGGCCAGGTCCGTGCGGAAATGCGCTGATTCGGAGTTTATGTTCAAGACTTCAGCGGCAGATGGATATGACCTTATGAAGGAGCTGTTGATTACGATTATTCTGGGTGACGGCGTTGAACAGGCTTAAAATTAAAGAGGCCATCATCGTTGAAGGCCGGTATGACAAAAGCACCGTCAGCAATTATGTAGACACCGTAATTACAGAAACAAAGGGCTTTGGTATATTCAAAAACAAGCAGGGCCGTGAATATATAAAAAAGCTTGCTCTTGAGCAGGGGATTATTATTTTAACCGACTCGGATTCGGCGGGCTTTATAATCAGGAACAGCATCAAGGCCTTCGTCAGTGAGGAGTATATAAAGAACGCCTACATTCCGCCTGTCCGGGGCAAGGAAAAACGTAAGTCTGAGGCCTCCAGAGAGGGACTGCTCGGCGTTGAGGGAATGACAGGTGAAGTTATAATAAAAGCTCTCAGGGACGCGGGAGCAACGTTTTACGGGGAAAATACGCAAAGCGACCTTCCGGAGGATAAAATCACAACAGCTGACCTGTATGCCCGGGGAATTCTCGGCAGAGAGGGGAGCAGGGAAAAGCGGCTTGAGCTTTTAAAGAGTCTGAGTCTTCCGGAGTACCTGAACACCAAGGAGCTGCTCAGAGCGCTTAACAACCGGACTGACGGCCGGGAGCTAATTGAAAAATATAATACTGACTTATATAAACAGGAGGATTAATCATGGTTATTCAGGAATCTGCAGAAATGTATCTTGAGACGATACTTATACTTTCAAAGCAGAAGGCGAGGGTTCGCTCAATAGACGTAAGCGAATATATGAACTTCAGCAAGCCCAGTGTAAGCAGAGCTGTTGGACTGCTGAAGGAAAACGGATATATAACCGTTGGTGAAGACGGCGAGCTTAAGCTTACTGACAAGGGCTATGCGATTGCCTCCAAGATATATGAACGTCATGATATTCTTACCCAGGCTCTTATTAAGCTGGGTGTTTCTCCCGAGACTGCGGAAAATGACGCCTGCAAGATTGAGCACGTCATCAGCGACGAGACCTTCACCATGATTAAGGCTCACTATAAAAACAGGATGGGCCTTCTTTAATGAAAGGAAAAGCGTGGAATTGATGCAGGAAAAGGAATTCATAGCTTCAAACATCGGCGTTAACAGCTCGGGTCACTTAACCTTTGCCGGGCGGGACACAGTCGATCTTGCCCGGGAATATAAAACTCCGCTGTATTTGCTTGACGAGCAAAGAATAAGAGAGCGCTGCAGAGAATATATCAGCGCCTTTAAGGAATGCCTTCCGGACGGCTCGCTCCCACTTTATGCCAGCAAGGCCAACTCCTTCAAGCAGATATACAGAATTATGGCCGAAGAGGGAATGGGAACAGACGTCGTTTCGACCGGCGAAATTTATACCGCTCGTGCTGCCGGGTTCGACCTTTCCAGGGCATACTTCCACAGCAACAACAAAACCGATGAGGACATCTCCTTTGCAATGGACTGTGGCGTGGGTTACTTCGTCGCGGAAAGCATCGAAGAGGTAAGGGCTATTGATAAAGAGGCAGCCTCACGGGGTATTAAGCAGAAGCTTATTCTCCGCCTTACTCCGGGAATTGATCCTCACACCTACGAGGCGATTTCCACCGGCAAGGTGGACTCAAAGTTCGGAATTCCCATCGAAACCGGGGACGCGGATATTGTTATTCCGCAGATTCTGAAGCTGGAGCATATCGACCTGAGCGGCTTCCACTGCCACGTTGGCTCCATGGTTTTTGAAGAGGATGTATACCGGCGGACAGTTATTGTTATGCTGGAGTATATCGCCTCAGTCCGTGAGCGCTTCGGCTATGAAACAGAAATACTGAACCTTGGCGGAGGCTTCGGTACGAGATATATCGCCTCTGACGGGTATATTAATATAGCTGATAAAATCAGAGAAATTGCAGAAGAATTGGATTCCTGCTGCCGGCGTCTTGGAATTAACTGTCCGAAGATCGCCATGGAGCCGGGCCGAAGCATAGTTGCCGACGCGGGAATGACTCTTTACACCGCAGGAAGCGTTAAGCGCATTGAAGGCTACAAAAACTATGTTTCCATCGACGGAGGTATGACGGATAATCCCCGCTATGCTCTTTATAAGGCAAGCTACACCTGCCTCAACGCATCCAAAATAAACGAGGACTGCAGCTTCGTTTGCGACCTGGTGGGGCGCTGCTGTGAAAGCGGAGACATTATCCAGCCCAAAATCAAGCTGCCTGAGAGCACGACCAGAGGAGACATTATCGCCGTTTGCACAACCGGCGCATATAACTATTCCATGGCCTCAAACTATAACCGGATTTGCCGTCCGCCAATTGTTATGCTGCCGGAGTCCGGCGAGCCATATGTTGCCGTCAAAAGGGAAGGACTCGAGGATTTAATCAGACTTGATATCTAATCGGTCTGTAGCTGCGCAGCGGCACTTTACAAAATCAGATTTTAATGTTAAACTGATACTAATTGATATCAATTAGTATCAGTTTTCTTTAGGAGTGATGTTATTATGGATGCTCAGCTTTTTGCGAATGCGCTTTCAGACAAATATATTTTTAATTTAAAAAAACTTGGTTATAAATATCCTGAGCTGGACATGTCAGAATTTATTTCAATATTAAAGGAGTCAGTATATATTTCACTGCCACTCAGGGATTTCAATGGAAACAGCTGCGTTTATATGAGCAGTGCCCTAAAACCGGCGGAGAAAACATATAAGTCTTTGATGTACCGGCCCGGAAGCGGAAGCTATGGTCTTCTTCCCATGGAAAATGAAATTGGGGCAAGCCTTTCCATTGAGAGTATCGATTTTTCAAGGGAGAGTGTAAGGAAGATACTTTCCGGCAGAGCTCCTGAGGACCTGGCCGAGAAAAGAATATATTGTATGAAGCAGGCAATTGAGTTTATTTGCAATCGGGAAAACCGGATTAACGAGGAAAACATATATACTCTGTATATGCTCGCCTGCGGAAGCCTTGCTGAAGACGAGTGCCGGCTGACGGAGGGGGAGCATTACCGCAATGACACGGTGTATGTTGTTTATGCCGCAGGTAACGTTGAGCATTCCGGCCTGCACCATGAAAAGCTCAGCGAGTATATGGCGGACCTTATTGATTTTATTAACGGAGATAATATTCAGGATTCTCTTGCCAAGGCTTGCATAATTCACTTTTACATGGCGTATCTTCACCCGTATTTTGATGGAAACGGAAGAATGGCAAGGCTGATGCATCAATGGTTTCTTGTTCAGTCTGATTTTCCCTCAGCGCTGTTTGTCTCGTTTTCCGGCTTAATAGAAAGCAGCAGAAAAAAATATTACGATGCATATACCCTTTGCGAAAACAACATGAAAATCAGCGGAGTTATGGATCTTTCTCCGTTTATCTCTTATTTTTATAAAGAAATTTACCCGAAGCTGGATAGCCCGGGTAATCAAGGCGCTTCAACAGATAAAGTCAGGGAATTTATAAGCTCAGGACGGGTAACAAAAAAGGAGAAAGAGCTGTGGGAATATATACTGTCAGCATATGGGACAAAAGAATTTTCAACCAAGCAGCTGGAAAAGGACTTCTGCAACGCCGCTTATGCGACAATCAGGTCCTTTGTTATGAAATTTGAGCAGGAAGGACTGCTGGAGGCTAAAAATTATTCTAACCGCAGAGCCTATAGGATTTGCTGACCTTCAGTGCTCTTCATGCTCGCTTAGCCAGCAAAGCTCAAGGAATCTGTTCAGCCAGCCGCCGATGAGGACCACAAATATACTGTAATAAATCCACATCATAACCACCATAACCGTTCCGATTACGCCGTATGCGCCAAAGCGGTTTGAGTTGTTAATGTAAATGGAGAACACCCAGGTGAATATCAGCCAACCTGCCGAGGCGAAGACTGATCCCGGAACCTGACGGTGAAAGCATTGACTGGTTTTGGGAATGAAGGTGTACATCAGCTGGAAGGCGAAAAATAGAATTACGGCGAGAATTACATATCTGGATACACTCAACATGTCTATATATGTCAGGAAGCTGACTGACAAACCCGGGAACTGGGCTTGAACGAAATCCACCACGTTTTCATGCAGCATTAAAATGGCGAAGGTTGAAAGCAATATAACCAGGAAAATTATCATATATAAAACGGACCTGGCATAATAAATAATAATGTTCTGCGGCCGCTCGGTATCGTAGCAGGCGTCGAGTCCCTTCATAATTGCCCGGATTCCGCCGCTGGCCGCGATAATCGTCAACACAATGGAAATCGTCAAGGCCACGGAGCCACCGCTGTATATTCCGGTCACGATGCGCTTTACAATTGTCATAAACTGGTCAGGCATAAAGGAGCCGAGCCTGATATAGATTTGCTCCTGGGTAATTGGCAGGAAGCGCACAAGGCTGACCATGAGCATTACGATTGGCACCAGGGCCATGAATATGTAATAAGCGGCAGCGGCCGAGAACACAGGCAGTCTGCGCTCTGTCAGGCCTGAGAAAAACAGCTGCACTTGAGAAATAAGCTTTTTCACTGAGAAACTCCGGATAATTCAGATTAATAGTTAACTTCCTTTAAGATAAGTCCCCGTGCGGGAGCAGTTGGTCCGGCAAGGGAACGGTTGTTCCCGGCCAGAATCGCGGGAACCGAATCAGGCTCCAGTCTACCGGCTCCTGCTTCAATTGCTGTTCCGGCGATAATGCGGACCATGTTATATAAAAAGCCGTCACCGGTCAGAGTAATTCGCACTTCATCTCCAAAACGTTCACACTCGGCCGAATAAATCGTGCGGACGGTGCTTTTCTTAACCCGCTTTTCCGACGTAAAGGAGCGGAAATCATGGGTGCCAACAAGGTAATTCAGCGCCTGCTGCATTAATTCTATATTAAGATTTGCAGGGAAATTATATAGATATCTCCGCTCAAAAACGTTTGGAGCGCTTGAATTCCAAATACGGTAAACATAGGTCTTGGATTTTGCGTTCAGCCGGGCGTGAAACCGTGGCTCAGCCTCCTCAAGGCTCAGCGCTCCGATGTCCTCCGGCAGATACTCTCTGATTTTTTCAAGCAGCTCGTCCGTTTCCATGGAGCACTCTGCCCGGAAGGAGCAAACCTGTCCGGCGGCGTGAACTCCCGCATCAGTCCGTCCTGCTCCCGCAACCTCAATATCCTGCTCCAAGAGCCGGGAGAGCAACGCTTCCAGCTTATATTGTATCGTGTTTTGCGTGTTGCCTTGCTTCTGCCAGCCACGGTAATTTGTCCCGTCGTAGGCGAGGGTTAGCTTATAATTCTTCATAATCAGTCCGGTTAGATAATTTAAATATCGCTGTATAATAACATAATTTCCAACAAATTTACAGAGAAAAGTAATTATAATTGCAAGTGACATGCTGTTGCATATGAACGGGTTAAGTGATAAAATCAGAAAAAATAAATCCGAGGTTAAACATGGTTAATGTTCTTATTCGCGCCGGCTGCTTTGTTTCAATCATTATCGGCGCCATAATTTTGAAAAGGGTTGGCTTTTTCAAGCCGGAGGACTTCCATCTAATCAGCAAAATCGTCATGAAGATTACTCTTCCCGCGGCGATAATCAGCAGCTTTTCCGGCCGTGAGCTTGAGCCGTCAATGCTTCTTCTGCTGGTTTTCGGCTTTTTGATGGGAGCGATGCTGGCTTTCCTTGGCCTGATAATCAACAAAAAAAGGGGACCGGAGGCCCAGTCCTTTGCGGCGATTAATATTGCGGGCTGCAATATAGGCAACTTCGTAATGCCCTTTGCTCAGGGAATTCTGGGTTCCACCGCTGTTATGGCTGTCTGCCTGTTTGACGCCGGAAACTCAGTAATCTGTCTCGGCGGCGCATATGGAATTGCCAACTCCGTTTCAGGAGAGGGAAATGGCTTCTCGATCAAAACAATCTTAAAGCCACTGTTTAGATCAGTTCCATTCATTACGTATTTCGTAATGACAATTCTTTCCTTCGCCCACATTTCTCTGCCCGGCCCTGTAACGACTCTGGCCGGAATAATTGGAAATGCAAGTCCGTTTATGGCAATGCTGATGATAGGCATAGGGTTTAATCTTAGCGGCGAGAAGGAGCAGCTGGGGGAGATTGCCAGATATATCCTTGTCCGATTTTCCTTTGCAATTTGCCTGGCACTGCTTGCCTGGTTCCTGCTGCCGCTGCCGGTTGAATACAGGCAGGCACTTGTTATAGCCATGCTTGCGCCTGTAGCAAGCGTCGCTCCCTTCTATACTGCAAAAATCGGAGGGGACCATGGAATGTCCAGCGCAATTAATTCGTTTTCAATTTTAACCAGCATAATTTGTATCACCATTGCAATGTCTCTGGTGGTCGGAGTTTAAGGAGAGAAAAACATGAAATTCATTAAAGAAAAAGGACCGGGAATTGCGCTGTGCATAGTCATTGCAGCTGTTGCCACGCTTCTTGCAGGTCTGAGCATTGGCAGCTTTTCCTTTGAGGTAATAGGCGCTCCTGTTTTCGCAATATTAATCGGAATGCTCATTACGCTTATTGCTCCCGGTCTGGCGCCGAATAAAAGCCTTGCCGGTGGAATTAAGTTTACATCAAAAAAGATTCTTCAGTGGGCGGTCATAATTCTCGGCTTTTCCCTGAATCTCGGAACTATTCTCAGCGTGGGTTCAAAAAGCCTGCCGGTTATCGTTTCAACAATAGCAACGTCTTTAATCGTCGCGTATATTATGATGAAGGTGCTAAAGATGGACCCGAAGGTGTCCACTTTAATTGGCGTCGGCTCTTCAATTTGCGGCGGCTCAGCCATTGCGGCCACAGCGCCTGTTATTGACGCGGACGACAAGGAGGTTGCCCAGTCAATTTCGGTAATCTTCCTGTTTAACGTTCTGGCGGCGCTGATTTTCCCAACCTTTGGCCATGCAATAGGCTTTGGCAGTGAAGGCTTTGCGATTTTCGCCGGCACGGCTGTTAATGATACTTCCTCTGTTACCGCCGCGGCCTCCACAGCCGAGAGCATATATGGCGTTGAGGGAATTCTTTCCGCAGCCGTCACCGTAAAGCTTACAAGAACTCTTGCCATTATCCCCATCACTCTTGTACTTGCTCTATACAGAACAAGAAAGGCAAAGAAGGCCGGGGGAGAAGGCGGCTCCTATTCTCTCAAGAGTATTTTCCCGTTCTTTATTCTGTTCTTCATCGCCGCTTCGGTTATTACGACGATAGTCGGCATCCTTCCGGAGTCCGGCTTCACGGTGTTTTATCTTGGCAGCTTCGTCAAGGCCATGAAGTGGCTGGCTAAGTTCTTCATTGCCATGGCAATGTGCGCAATTGGACTTAACACCAACATTGTTGAGCTTATTAAAAAGGGCGGCAAGCCAATCCTTATGGGCTTTACGTGCTGGGTATGCATAACCGCTGTATCTATCCTTGTCCAGCTTGCAACGGGAATCTTTTATACGAGCATTTGAAGTTAATTAGGAGTTAGGAATTAGGAATTAGGAAGTGAAGTTAGTGCGGAGTGCGGAGTGCGGAATGCGGAGTTGGCTCACTCCATCCTCGCATCTGCATGCAACGCGAAACGTGCAACGCGAAACGTGAAACGGCCACTTTATCCTTTATCTTCTATCCTATATCCTATATCCTCGGCTTCTTCACTAACCCCTAACCACTAATCCCTAACCACCAATAAAAAACCGCCTTTCGGCGGTTTTTTTATTTCCATGAGAAGGTCGCAAGACCGTAGATATATACGAACAATATCGCGGCTGGGACGAAGTATCTGAATATTGGCTTCATCCACTGTTTAACCTTCATGCCGTGGCCGCTGTTGGCTTCCAGCACAAAGTTGTCCCAGCCCCAGCCAAACTTATTGCAGCAAAACAGTGCGAAGAAGAATGAACCGAGAGGTAGTACGTTTGTTGAAACAATGAAGTCCCAGAAGTCCATCCAGCCAGTGCCCTCGCTGAAGGGCTGGAAGGTGAACACGGAAAAGCCAAGAGCCGTTGTCAAAGCGACAATGCAAATTCCAACTCCGCAAATAATGCTTCCCTTGGGACGGCTCCAGCCTGTAAGATCACGGACCATGGCAAGAATGTTTTCGCAAACAGCGAGTACTGTGGACATCGCTGCGAAGACCATGAACAGGAAGAACAGAGAGCCCCACAGTCTGCCTGCGGACATGTTTTTGAATACAGTAGCCATTGTGTCAAACAAAAGTCCGGGACCCGCGCCAACCTCAAGGTCATATGTGTAACAGGCCGGGAAAATGATAATGCCCGCCATTACGGCAACAAACGTATCAAGAAGTATAATTCTTGAAGACTCGCCCATAAGGGAATGCTCTTTATCTATATAGCTGCCGAATATGGCCATTGATCCCATGCCGAGAGAAAGGGTGAAGAAGGCCTGATTCATTGCGCTGACGACTGTTGAGCCGGTAATTTTTGAAAAATCAGGAACCAGGTAGAATTTAAGTCCTTCGCCTGCGCCCGAAAGAGTAAGGCTGTTAACAGCAAGAACAACCATAATCACCAGCAGCGCTGTCATCATATATTTCGTTACAGCCTCAAGGCCGCCCTGAAGCTTAAAGCTAAGTACGAAAAAGGCAATCAGCAAAGTAACAACAAGATATATAACGTTGATTTTCGGGTTGGAAATCATCGCTGCAAAGCCGAGGTCCTGGTAACTTCCAACAACGAAGCTGACGAAGTAATAAATCATCCAGCCGCAAACAACGGTATAGAAGGCCATCAGCGCTACATTGCCCACCAGATAAATCCAGCCGGGGATTGTCCAACCCGCTTTGTCACCCTTGAGCTTTTTAAACATAAAGACTGGACTGGTCTGAGCTGCGCGGCCAACGGAAAATTCCATTGTCATAACAGGGAGACCCAGCAGAATTAAGAATATCGCGTATATCAGTAAAAAGCCGCCGCCACCGTTTTGGCCGCACATCCACGGAAAGCGCCAAACGTTTCCGCAGCCGATTGCACAGCCGGCTGACAGCATTATAAATCCCAGACGGCTTTTTAAATGTTCCCGATTTTTCATGATTTCTCTCCTTAAAAAAGTTGAAATTAGTATATCATGATTATATTCAACCGGTCAAGCAAAAGACAGCAACGAAATATAGCAGCAGTCAAAAAAATCAGGCGTTAAGCCTGATTTTTTTAAAAGCCCTGACGGATTGCGTATTTATCTGCCAGATATAATATTCCCGCGGCCGATGGGCCTGAAAGTGTTGGCAGCAGAAGCTGATTGTCAAGCTCCAGCAGCACGCCGGAAAGGGAAGAGCCGTCGCTATATAGCAGGACAGCACCACCTGAGGACAGTCTCACATTTTTCAACACAGCGCCTTCCGGAATTCCTTCGTTATCTAAAGGACTATATTCCGCAAGTCCGTATTGCTTTGTTATGTTGCTGTAAGAATATAAGCACCATTGCGAAACGCTGTAGCCATCGTCGCCATTTACATATTTAACGGCGAGGATTTCATCAAATCCGTCTGAGTCAATATCTGCAAAAGAAAACATTACCGTCTCATCCGCCCTGCCCGCCAGCTCAGGGAACAAAAGCTTCCCACCGGAGGAAAGCTCCACGCACCAGGATACATTCTCCACATCAGGCTCTGAGCGGAGGACTCTTTCCCGGCAGCCGGCGTTATAAAAGCCCAGGTCATTAAGGCTGCCTGAATATCCTGAGGTGAGCTTTAAATATTCAGTAATGGTGCTGTCCGTGTCATTGTTTTCGCAGAGATTGTCTGACACCGTATATTCATTAACATTCCCGTTCCTGAAGGTAACTTTGCTAAGCAGCATATCACCGCTGAATATATTAATTCCCACAGCTGAAGGGAAGGAGGGGAGAGTTGCCCGTTCAAGCCCGAAGCAGGCTGCAAAGGAATAATCTCCGATTGCTTTTACTGTGTTTGGAATTTCAACTGCGGTGATGCCGGTCATTTCAAAGGCCGCGTCTCCGATTTCCTCAAGCTTTGCATTAAACTCAACGCTCTGCAGTGAGGTGCAGTTTTCAAAGGCGGCTTCACCGATTGAAGTTACTTTTTCAGGGATTGTGTATTCACCGTCTGTTTTGCCGGAGGGGTAACGGATTAATGTCTTTTTGTCCTTGGAAAACAATACTCCGTCAATGGATGAAAATCTGCTGTTGCCCTTAACTACATTAATATTAACAACCCCGGGATATTGACCGGTTCCGAAAATCCCATATTGAGTAAGAGAGGTCACTGTGGAGGGAATATTAAGCGTCCGCAGATTTTCGCAGCAATAAAAAGCATGATCGTCAATGCTCATAACGTCCTCAGCAATAGTGTAAGCAGTCCCTGCGTGGCGTGAGGGATATTTAATTACCTCTGTTTCGCCGATGCTATATAGCACACCGTCTATTGACCGGTAAACAAGATTACCTGAGGAAGTATAGATGTTCTCCATACTCTGGCAGTCAAGCGCGTTCTCAGCAATTGTGTTTACAGTTGAAGACAGCTGGAGGTTGCGAATATAACCACCATCATCCATCAAAAACGCGTTTGCTCCGATTTCCTTAATCCCCTCGGAAATGATAGCATTTTCAATTTCAAGCCCTGACCAGGGAGCCTTATCTGCCGCTGAATAATCACGCAAAGCCTCCTGCCCGGTAATGGATAAGGTTTTGCTGTCTGACTCATATATCCAGCCGTCGCCGGAGGTGTCAACAGCCGCAAAACCGGGAGGGGTAACTGCTAAAATGAGAGCGATTAAGTAGAGCAGCGCGCCCGCTGCCCTGATGCATTTAGATTTCATCTCTTTTGCCTCGGATGACATAACATATTATAGTGATGATAATTATATTAACAGAATACTCTAAAAATCAATATCATTATTTGTCTTATTTGAAATATCTTTTGCAATAATTTCATAAGCGTCCTGCGCATAAAAAATTAATAATTTCTTCAGTCATAATTAAGCGTAATATATTAAATTATATACGTATAAATTTAGCTTTTAGATTAAATAAAGCTTTTTAATAAGGAGAATGAAAAATGGCAACAACAAAACCATGCACAAACTGTCCCTCCTCCTGCTCGATTTATCCTGACGCCTGCGAGGAGTGCAAGGAATATAAGGAAGAGCTGCTTGATGCTTTGTATTGGGTTGAAAATCGTGATGAATACTATGACGGGTTCGAAATAGTCAGTCCGAATGCTCAGGCAAACACCGGTACCGTGCTTTGCCCCAGCTGCGGAGCTCCTGTTTCCGCAACAGCTAAATTCTGCGAATACTGTGGAACACAGCTTTCCGCCGAAGCCGAAAAAATCCAGGTTCACAGCGCGGCCGAAATTCCCGACCCGATACTTTCCGCCCAGGATCTTATTTATGACCGCAGAGAAATAGTAAAGAGCTACAGCAAGTCCTCCGACCTTTTAGGCTCGCTTAAGAACATTTTCGGCAGCAGCAGCACTGACAGTCTCGACCTGGGAGACAAGATGACCGTTGCTGAAATCGAAAACATGGCTAATAAATATGGCGTCACCGTCAGCTCATATCTTGCCGGGCTTGATGACGGGCTTTATAAATCCTACTATCAAAACTATGGCTGCAGCACTGACGAAGCAAGACCCGCCTCAATTGTTCCGATGCTTATTGGCGCTGCCGCAGCAGGCTCCGCTGTAAAGAGAAGGGGCAGAAAGATGCCCAGGAGAAGACCTGAGGGACGCAGACCTGTTGCAGTTGGCGGACCGGTTCATGATGTTCCGGGCGCAAGACCGGAGCAGCACAAGCCCCAGATGCAGACACCAAATCATAATGTTCAGCAGCCTAAGCCACAGATGCAGACACCAAATCATAATGTTCAGCAGCCAAAGCCACAGATGCAGCAGCATAATCAGCAAAAGCCATCCGTTGGTGCGACAGCACATAGCTCAGCAGGCTTTTCAACTCAGCAGCATGGGATGGGAAGAGAAGACAACAGACTACAGCAGAGCAGCAATCGTCCACAGCAGAATAACACAAGACCGCAGCAGAGCAGCAATCGTCCACAGCAGAATAATGCAAGACCCCAGCAGACAAGTAACCGTCCCCAGCAGGGCAATAATAACCGTCCAAATCAAGGCGGCAGACCCGGAGGACAGCAGGGCTCCGGCCGTGGTGGAAGAGGCCGATAAAAAGCTTAAAAAATTATTGACATTTTCGCAACAGTGTGTATAATCACTAATGTATAAGTGGAACCTGAGTTACTCCTAACGGACTCAGATATATGGCTTTACAGTCTGAGACTGTTAGCGATAAAACCAAGCCACTACAAAAGAGAGGAAATACCATGTACGAAGACAAGACCTTAGTTTGCAAAGAGTGCGGCAAAGAATTCGTTTTCACAGCAGGCGAGCAGGAGTTCTATGCAGAGCGCGGCTTCCAGAATGAGCCCCAGCGCTGCAAGGCATGCCGTGATGCAAGAAAGAATGCAGCACGCGGCCCCAGAGAGTTCTTTACGGCAACATGCGCAGCATGTGGTGGAGAGGCAAAGGTTCCGTTCGAGCCCAAATCCGATCGTCCCGTATACTGCAGCGAGTGCTTCGCAAAGATGAGGGAGCAGGCTTAATTTAATTTAACCTGCAATTGATGGGACGCGCAGTGTTCTGCACGTCCCATAATTATACTTTATATATTTATTTCACATGAAAGGCCTTTAATAAAATGGAAGAAGAAGTTTTCACAATTTCAAGAGACACTCTTATATCCGACATAGTCTATAATTGCCCTGATGCGATGCCCGCGTTCCAGGCAATCGGAATGCACTGCATGGGCTGCGCCATGGCCAGCGGAGAAACAGTTGAGCAGGCCTGCGCCGCTCACGGTGTTGACCCGGACGAATTCCTCGACAGTCTCGAGAAGTTCCTTGCAACCCTTTAATTTACAAGCTTAATAATTAAACAGGCCTGCCGGAAACGGCAGGCTATATTTAAAATATGACTAAACGACTTGAAGCTATATTATCATATATATCCGGCGACGGGGGAGTAATAGACGTAGGAACCGACCACGGCTATATTCCCGTTGAGCTTGCTCTTAACGGATATAAGGGGAAAATAATCGCCTCCGATATTAATCCCGGTCCACTTGGCGCTGCAAAGCGTACCGCGGCGGAAAACGGGGTTTCAGACCGGATTGAATTTCTTCTTTCCGACGGGCTTGATGGCTGTGCGCCAGGCAGCGTTGAAAATATAATAATCGCCGGCATGGGGGGAGACCAGATCTCCCAAATTCTTGACCGTGCCGAATGGACAATGAGCAGCGGCGTCAATCTTATTCTTCAGCCCATGACCAAAGCCGAGGTGCTTCGCTTCTGGCTGGTGAATAACGGCTACGAAATCCAAACAGATTACCTGATCAAGGACTTTGGAAAGCTCTATTCCGTCATAAACGCGCGCTACACCGGCAGAAACACTGCTCTTTCTGACGCGGAGCTGTTTTCCGGGGCCTATGAGCACATAAAAAACAACGGTTATTTCACTGAGCTTATGAACTCTCTTGCCGAGCGGATGCTCAGAATAATCAACGGCTTGACCATGTCCGGCGCTGACGGGTATATAACGGATTTTTATAATAACATATTAAACGAAGTAACGGAGATGAAAAGCAGATGACAACCGCCGGAGACATATTTGAATTCATAAACGCTCTCGCACCTGTTGAAACCCAGCTCAGCTTTGACAACGCGGGCTTTCTCGTGGGCTCAAGGCAGGCGGAGGTAAGCAGGGTTATGCTTGCTCTTGACGCTTATTATGACGTGATAAAAGAAGCTGAGGACGCCGGCTGTGACATGATCGTCACTCATCATCCGATTATATTTAACAAATTAAAATCCATAACTGACGAGGATACAATCGGCCGCCGTCTTATAGAGCTTGTCCGCAGCAATATCGCCGTTGTCTCCATGCATACAAACCTTGACGCGGCTGTTGGGGGAGTTAATGATGTGTTAATATCTCTCCTGGGCGCCGAGGATGCGAAGACCTATGGCGAAGACAAAATGCTTAGAATCGGAACCCTGAAGGAGCCTATGTTCCTTGAGGAGTATCTGCCTCTTTGCAAAAAGGCGCTGGACAATAAGTGCCTCCGCTACTATAACAGCGGACGCCCGGTATATAAAATCGCCTGCCTTGGCGGAGCAGGGGACGGGGAGCTTCAGCTTGCCTATGACCTGGGCGCTGACACATATGTAACCTCAGACATTCATTATCACGTCTGGCTCATGGCTCAGGAGCTGGGAATAAATCTAATTGATGCTGACCATTTCTGCACGGAAAACCCGGTTATGTATTCCCTGCGTGACAGACTTGCTGATAAGTTCACCGATGTGGAATTCATAATGTCCGCCCGGCAACATCAGCTTGTAGATTTCTTTTGAAGGAGTAGGTAATGGCTAAGCAAAAGACGATATTCTGCTGCTCTGAGTGCGGAAACGAAACCTCCAACTGGGCGGGACGCTGCCCGAAATGCGGAGCATGGAACACCTTAAGAGAAATTAATCTTGATTCCGCTTCGCAAAAGCGGACGGCCGGGAGCAAAGCATCGGCTCATGAAATAAAAAAGCCCAAGCGCATTACCGAGCTTGACACAGCCGAGGAAAGCCGCTTTACAACCAGCATCCCTGAGTTCGACAGGGTGCTTGGCGGCGGCGCCGTTATCGGATCACTTGTTCTGGTCGGCGGCGCGCCGGGAATCGGTAAGTCCACAATTCTTCTGCAGATGTGCAGGGGAATTAGTCAGGAAAGCAAGATTCTCTATGTGTCCGGAGAGGAAAGCGAGCGTCAGCTCAAGCTCCGTGCCGGGAGACTGGACGTTAATAATCCCAACCTGTTCATCCTTTCCGAAACCGACATAGATTCAGTCATCTTAAACGTAAACGAGATGCAGCCTGATATCCTGATAATCGACTCAATCCAGACCATATCAGACAATAATAACGACTCCGCTCCAGGCAGCATAAGCCAGGTCCGTGAATGTACCATGAGAATTATGCGCATTGCCAAGGACCAGGGGATTACTGTTTTCATCATCGGCCACATTAACAAAGAGGGAAGCATCGCCGGGCCGAAGGTGCTGGAGCACATGGTGGACTGCGTGCTATATTTCGAAGGCGAGCAGAACACTCCCTTCAGACTTCTCCGTGCTGTTAAAAACAGGTTCGGCTCAACAAACGAAATCGGCGTGTTCGAGATGAACGACACCGGCCTTGCATGTGTTGATAATCCCTCGGAAATGCTCCTTTCCGGCAGACCGGAAAACACTCCCGGCACGTGTGTAACGTGCGTTATGGAGGGGAGCAGACCGCTTTTGGCAGAGGTGCAGGCTCTTGTCAGCCAGGCAAATGG
>R07__coassemble_525_pt1 | contig 12828 bp, 8 predicted proteins | sample R07__metabat2_low_PE_036 | metagenome-assembled genome bin R07
TAGGTCGCTCCCCCTTTCAAAAAGGAGCCCCGTTTCCCCGTTAACAACATATTCCCTCATAATGGCCGTGTCGGTTGCGATAATCAGCTTGTTCAGTCTCATGCATCTCAGTGTCACCGACTGCCCCGAGGCGCCTGTGTCGGCCTTAAAAGGCATAATGCACGCCTTTGCTCCGGCAAGAAGTCTGTCAAACTCAGTAGAAGGGACATCATATACAACCTGAATATTTTCTTTTCCGTGCCCTGCCGCTATATATTCCTTCAAATCAGTGTTATTAGAGGAGGCCGCAATAACAAGCCTCCGCTCCGGCATTTTTTCAAATTCCCTGTGCAGCCAGACATAATCTCGGTTGCTGTATCCGCCGGAGAAATAATAATTCGAAGTCTCAAAATCTACACTGCTGCCTGTTTCCTCAGCGCAGGCATTTGCCCAGTCGCCATAGGGAATTGAAATAAAGGCGCTCTCCGGGAGGTCCATCTCTTCAGCATACATCTCCCGCTCACATTCGGAGAAGATGATAAGCTTAACATTCTCCCGGTAATACCGTCTCATAAATGCTTTAATAAAGCTCTTTGCCTTCCGGCCGTGAAAGAAAAAGGCCCACCAGAAAATTCTTTCCGGTTTAATCTTTCTGCGCGCGTTCATAATCAGCGTGAACATCGCCGCGAACGTGCCGATAACCACCACTCTGTCTTCAGGCTTAATTCGGCCCTTTGCATTTTTCAGGGGTCTCAGTGCTCTGATTCCCGCCAGGATCTGCTCTCTGCCTGAGCTTATGTTTTTCGCCGCACTGTCTGAAAGATAGATGCTTTCAAACCCGGCGTCTCTTTCGAGAATTTCACATATTGCGCTGTATGAAGCGGCGTTTTCTCTAATAATCCTGCTGCCCATCAGCTGTTCTTTTCAATGTGGCCCGTCCAGCCGTTTGCCGGAACGAAATGACATATGCAGCCGTCCGGCAGCCGGTCAGGATTAATAAATTCCCCGCCGTTAACCGAAACCTCAATATTCTCCGGTGCCGAGTCTGTTATCTTATATCGCCTGCAGAGAAATGAATTATACACCGAAGGAATTTTCTTCCAGTCAAAGCCCATTATTTCCGCCGCAACCCTGTCTGTTGCAGCAGGATCAGTTCCTGCCAGCAGGAAGCCCGCTTCAACCTTGTCCGGAGCAAGCGGCCCGTTCTTTTCTCCCGCAAGAATTCCGTCAACAATCGCAATATAGCGTTTTCTGCTCTCCGGTGCGTCAGGACGCAGAGTCCCGTCAGAGTTCGCATAAAACATAACCTTGTTCAAGTCTACAACAGCGCGCCACAGCGTGTCGTTACCATACCAGCCTCCGCTGCGTACCGACTGCCGGTTGTCTCCCCATGCCTTAACCGCCAGATTCTTCAGTGGAACCAGCAGCGGCGTCAGGAATTTGAATTTATGAACAAGCTGTTTTGCACAAACCGTAACCGCGCTCTCAAGCTTACGCTCTCCCGAGTCGCTTTCGAACTGATCTCCGCCCTCCGCCGGAGTTCCGGTTGAATGGTGAGGAATGAGGTTCTTGTTTGTGTTAATGCCGACGAGATTTTTTAGGCAGCAGGTAATTCCCGCCTTTTTGTGGCATTTGAGCTTTGGCAGATTAATAATAATGTCGGCGTCAATAACGCTGCGCGAAACGCTGTATTTATTGTCGCTGCCATTGTGGGCATCATTTGTTTCTTTAATATCATAATCCGCGCCGTAGTATCCGCGGCTGCCTGTCTTTTTTCCGAAGAATTCACTTCTGTCGTCCTTCAGATTGCAAATAACCTTGCCTTTAGGGTCGCCCGGCAGTTTTTCAGCTTTAAGAATAATTCCGTTGTCCGCGTTGATCCACTGTTCATCTCTCAAATCAATGATGCTCAGCTCAATGTTGCCTTTGGTGCAGGTCTCCTTCCACTGCTCAACCGGGAAGTGGGCGATTAACTCGTCAAATTTAGTCGGGGTCATTGGCGAATCGGCAATAATAATTTCGCCGTTTCCGTCCAGGGCGTCACACGTCAGCTCCAGCACCGCCGAGACGATCTCCGGGTGTGTAATAACATAGTCCCAGTCATCGTTATCATCGTGGCTTTCCTGAACGAAATTCGGCTTAATTACAACTGTGTCCCCCGGTTTAACGGCCGTCATGACTCCCGTTGATGTTATTTTCTTTTTAATTTTCACCCGGTCATATTCGCAGCCGGTAAACAGATATACCTGTCCGTTCATTGCGTGTCCCTTTGTTGTTTTTCCTGTTTATCGATGTTTGAAATCAGGATTCTGAATTTGCCCTTTTTTGTATATTCAAAATCTTCCACCTGTCTGACGCTCCATTGGATGCTGTCTCCGGTTTTGTCGTCAAGAGCTTTTCTTATCTTCTCCAGCTCATGCTCCGTCAGCTTTCCGGCGGACTTAACATTGCAGACCGCCTCGCCGGCCGTGTTCTGGACAAGCTGATATCCTGCCGTGCATGAAAATGTATCATTGTGGAAGTTCAGTGCTGTCTGCGTAATTTTTTCGCCGTTTCTGCCCAAAAGCGCCGCGTCAGAGTGGTGGCCTTCAATTGCAAAAACACCCGGCTTGGCTTCAATCGCACTGTCGTCAACAGCGTAGCGTATTAGTGGAAATTTTCTGTTGATAAAGCCTGTACAGACGATGTTTCCATCCCCGTGCTCAATAATTTCTGTATATCCATATGCCGGGTTAAATGAATATGTAATCCCGTCCCCGGCCATTTCAGCAAAAACCGACCTTTCCGTGTGGCCATAAAAAGCCGCTGCAGGGCATTCGAGCATCCGTTCAATAATTTCCCGCTGCAGGTCAGTCAGCGCTTCAGAAATGCAGAACGCGGCCTTGATTTTTTTCTTCAGCGTCAGTCCGTTGCCTTCAAGCAAGGCGCAGAAGTTCGCGATTGCCGAGGGGTAGCCGTGAATAAACTCAGCCCCATAGCTGTTAATTTTCTTAACATATTCGTCTATATTGCTGCTTGAAATGGTGATTGGGTTTAAGAGGATTTCATTATAAAGTGGGTTGAGCCTGGAAATTTTTCCGTTGAACTCAACTCCCCTGAAGGTTGCGGTGCGGGAGCTTTTCCAGTCGTAACCATATTTGCTCCAAAAGTGATATATAAACGCCTTCTCGCGATAAATAGACTCTCCTGCCAACAAAATCTTAGTAACACTGCCGGTGCTTCCGCCTGTTTCACCTGTATAGTAATCCGCAACATCATCAGCGCTCAGCGCATCAAACTGCTCGCGAATAATTTCTTTTGTCATAAGCGGCAGCTTCGTCAGCTCCCCGGCATCTTCAAATGAATACGGGTTAAGTCCACACTCATCAAACAAATCATGATAATACTTTGTGTGCTCATATGCATGAATAAGTGTTTCCCGCAGCTGCCCGGCCTGATATTCTTCTCTCTCCGCCGGCGTCATCCCGTCGAGCTGCCGGAGAAGCTCATATTGATTTCTGAACGCGCAGGACCCGGTCAGCTTCCTTCTGATTACCGGTGCCCCTGCCGCCTTAATCCAGTCCGGCAAGGAATTGTTCAGTTTTTTCAGCAGTGCGCTTCCCATAAATGCTTTTTCGGCTCAGAACTCCGTTCCGACCATATCTCTTTCAATTCTGTTGTTCTGTGCCGGGTTGGTGTTAATGTTCCCCCAGCTAATTCCCTCATAGTTGCCGTCGTAGTCAATCGTCTTAAACTGTCTTACAAGGTCAACGATGATCTTGTGGGGATATTTCTCCGGAATGTCAGCAAATTCCTTTTCCTTGTTTGTAACAACCAGAACATCACATTCGCTGCATACCTCGTCCAGATTGTCTGTAATAATGTCATGCAGGTGGGGCAGCTTTGCCGCAATAAAATCGGCGTTCGTGTTGGTCTTCTGGGAAAGGGCGACATTTCTGTCATATATATGAATTTCATATCCCTTGCCGAAAAGCTCTTCAACAACGTCAACAATCGGGCTGCAGCGGATGTCATCAGTTCCGGCCTTAAAGCTCAGTCCCAGGATGCCAACCCTACGCTTTCCCTTACTTTCAATTATACTTACCGCGTTTTTCTTTTGGATTTCGTTTGACGCGTTAATCGCGTTAATAACCGGCACATCCAGATAGTTGTCATGAGCCAGTGTTCTGAGTGCCTTTGAATCCTTCGGCAGGCAAGAGCCGCCATAGGCGAACCCGGGCTTAAAGTAATATGGCGAAATATTCAACTGCTCATCCTTGCAGAATATTTCCATAACCTTGTGGCTGTCTATTCCCAGGGATTTGCATATATTGCCAACCTCGTTTGCAAAAACAATCTTCAGACCATGATATGTATTGTTAACATATTTCATAATCTCGGCAACTTCAATGTCGGTAGAGATGAATTCCCCGTTAACGCCTTCATAAAGTTTTCTGAACTGCTCAATTGCATATTCGTTGTCAGACCCCACAAGAGTCAGCGGCGGGTTAAGATAGTCCTTAACAGCGGTTCCCTCCCGCAGAAATTCCGGGTTTGAAACAACCGCAAAGCTCTCGTTTCTCTTTTTTCCGGAGTGCTCCTCAATAATTTCGCCCACCCGTTTGTTCGTTCCCGGCAGAACCGTGCTGCGGATTGCAACAATATGAAATTCGTCCTTGTCCTTCAGCGCATCGCCAATCTGCCTCGCGCAGTTATATATATAGTTCAGATTCAGGTGGCCTTCCTTTGTGCTGGGCGTTCCAACGGCAATAAACGAAACCTCCGTGTTCATAACGGCGTATTTATAGTCGCTGGTCGCCTCGAGCAGACCGTTTTCCCGCCCCTGCTTTATAAGTGTGTCTATTTCAGCCTCGATAATCGTCGGGCGGCCGCTGTTAATAAGATCAACCTTGTTCTGTGACCTTGCAATGCCAATTACTCTGTGGCCAAGCTTAGTCAGGCAGCCGGCTCCCACGCATCCGACATATCCAAGTCCGAAAATACTAATATTCATATTGCTATCCTTCCAATTGCATACAATTATGATTATACAAATGTATTATACAACACAGTTTACCATTTATCAAGGCACAAGACTCATTCCGGAGAAGTCAAAAAAAGCTTTGGACAATTTCCAAAGCTTTTTGTTTGTATAAATTTTTCGCCTATAGACCGGATCTTCGGCTTTTTACCCACTGCACCGTTTTCTTTGCAGCGATGTTCAGCAGCTCCGCAAGAGCCTCAGAGATTGCTATTGTTGCGAGCAGCAGTGCAAACTGAATTCCGGTGTTCTGCGGGTTGCAAAGCTTGTGCACAATTCCGATTACCCTGTGGTGAACCAGGAAGACCTCAAAGCTGATATTGCTCAGGAAAACAATTGGCTTTTTAATAATCTCCGCCTTCATTACGAAGCTGCCGATAAAATACAGCGTAATCAGCAGAGTAAGTCCGGCAAGCATATTCAAAATTCCACCGTTTAGAATAGGCTTTATGAACCGAAACCAGAAGAAATATGTCGCAATCGCCGATATGGTCCATACAGCCGGGTTATCCAGCAGGAATTTTCTGTGTTTAATCAGCAGTATTCCAACATAAAAGCTGCCGAAGCAATAAACAATGCTGTGCAGCCCCAGGCGGGTTAAAGGAGTTCCCCCAAGAGAAAGCGTAAACACCGCCGCAACAGCAAGGGTAAATATAATCTCTCCGGCAGCGGTTTCAATGGCCTTCGCCGCCGCAGGATATAAAACGTACATAATAACAATTGCACCCAGGAACCACTCGCCGACGATATAAAAGTTCGGAACCGGAACCATGAGATACCCGTCCAGCCCCAGGATGGTCAGGATAAAGGTCCACGGTGCAGAGTCAAAAAGAAATGTGCTTTTCCCCAGCAGCGATTTTGTCGCAAGAACGGCAAAAAAGGCAAAATAGCATATATAAAACGCCGGATATATGCTAAGCCAGCGTTTATAATAAAATTTCTTCAGTGATGTGACCTTCGGGTGGTTATAATACAACACCGCGCCTGAGAGCATAAAAAAAGCACATACAAAAACCATGCCCGTTCCAAAATTTTGGGTCTTGTAAAGGAAGTTCACCCCCGTTGTGTCGGCGGAAAAATGGTAACCGATAATTCCCAGGGTGCACATCACCCTGGCGAAATCAAGCCCCCAAATTCTTTCTTTCCGCATTTGCTTCTCTTTTCGTTATATTTTTTATAGGCTTCTTCCCCAGGAAGAGTATCCTCGTGATTCCGAATCTGTCCGACGCTTCAAATGCGGCCGCCGAGATTACAATCGCGGCTACCGTGAACAGCGGCCTTGAAAATCCCCAGCCGAATGCGCTGACAAAGATATTGTTCATAACGAGCCGATGCAGATACATTATAACCAGCGAGATTCTGCCGATATATCCCATAACAACTGAGATAACGGGAATCTTTGCAATTAGCATTGAAGCGGCCGCAAGGACAATTGCATATCCGGCCGTGACAACGGGGAAAAGCACCGGGCTGCCATACATGCCGTTTTTCATTTCCACGTCGTATGTTGTGTATTTCAGCAAAAGTGGCGTGCATGCGACGACTGCAATGCCGCAGGCAAGAATAATCCACCTCGTTTTCGTCGGCAATTCCACGCTGCTATTCTGTTTCTGCCGGATATTATATCCGGTTCCTATCAGCGCCGCAGCCATTGGTGCAACGTCTATATCCCATGGAAGCGCCGGTACATTAAGAAGCGACAGCGCAATGGCGGCAATATAGCACGCAGCATAGCACAGCAGTTTTTTCTTTCCGGCCTTATGCTCAATGACATAAACCAGCAGTTCACCAAGGAGCAGAACAGTTATGAACCAATATACTCCCCCTGTATTTCTCCCCCCATAAATGCCATATAGCAGCCACGGCAAAGAAAGGCTCCCCTCTATGGCAGAGCACAGGATAAACCAGCATATATACGGGAGCATAAGTGATACCAGCTTCTTCTTTGCCCACTGCAGCGGTTCAAATGAATCACCGATTCGCATCAGATAACCGCTTACGATGAAGAACACCGGCATGTTGAACCAGCGAGTAACCCTAGCCACATCACTGCTTATTGTTGAGTGGGTAACTATTACGGAGATGATAAGTATTCCCTTGAGAATATCAAGCCATTCTATTCTGTTTTCATTATCCGTTTTTATCATTTCGGCTCGGCCATGCCGACGCGGGAGTATTCATCGAAGCCGTTGAGATTTTCGGCCGTGAAGAAGTTGTTTACATAGTCTCCGGTGTCTGTTCCGGAAATGGCGCCGACGAACTGGCAGTCATCGTCAGCCGTTACGGATGCGTAGCAGTTCTTTACCATGCTGCTGCCGCTCATGGTGTTGGACTTGGTCCCCGTGCCGACGATTCCGCCCAGATATGTGTTCCCCTCCAGCACCACGTTTGTTGCCTCGCAGCTTTCGATGGTGCCGTGGAGGCTGCCTGCGATTCCTCCGCCGAAGCTCAGAGCAGAAACACTTACGCCATCAACCGTGCAGTCATAGACCGCGCCGATGCTCATTTTGCCGGCAATTCCTCCGGCATAAACATCAAGGGCTTCGACGTCACCGGTATTTTCGCAGCTGGTAATATCAGCGCGATAAATAAATTTTTTCAAAAGCGAGGTTTCAGATACTTCCCCGTCATCATTAATAATAAGGCCATTGGTATCGTTGCCGGTGAAGGAATATACCGTGGCGATGGAAACCGCTCCTATAATGCCGCCGACGTTCTGCTTGCCGGTTATTTTCGCCCGGTTGGCGCAGAGATAAATTACTCCGTTATGCCGCTTGTCGTTATACATTTCAGTCGACCTGTCGGTAACGATGCCGGAAACGCTCAGCTCATTGTCTGTTACGGAATAGATTACATTAAAGGTTGAGTCAACGGTTTTCTGCACCAGGTTGGTGATCATTCTGATGTCTGTGGTAATTGAGCGCTCAACAAGAGCAATCTGGTTCTTAACGCTCTTCAGGGCGCTGGTTATTCCCTTTATGTCAGTCGTCATTTTTTCAACACTGTAGTTTACATCAGGGCTGATGTCGGAGAATTCCACGGTGCTGAGGTTTCCGTTCATGTCAGAAGCGAGTACACTGACATGGTCTATAACATCTCCAACTGAGGTAACCGCATCTGATAAATCAGCCTGCAGCAGCATTACATCGTTATTAACATCAGCAAGTGCTTCTTCCGCTTCCTCCTGCGCAGTCGAAGCCTCCTCTTCTGCAGCAGCTGCAATGGTTTCCGCTTTTTCAACTGCATCTTCAGCCGCTATGATATCGTCCTCCGTGACAATCCGCTCTCCCTCTGCCGGCACATAACCCGCCTGGTGCTGTTTATCATAGGTCGCCTGCAGAGCATCCGCCTCTGCCTGCTTGGCGTTGGCTTCTGACCTCCGCAGGTCAGCTTCTGTCTGCAGTGAGCTTGCAGCGGCTTTTGCTGTCCCATAGGTTCCGGAATCTGCTATTGCGTCGCTTATGTCCTGCTTCGCCTCAAAAACGCAGTCTTTAATGCCGACGATGTCTCCGGCTATGCTGTCAAAATCATTAATAACAACGTCAGTAACATCCTCCATGGCGTTGAACTCTTCCAGCTTTACGTTGGCGGCAGCCGTCAGCGCATCGGTAAGGCGGCTGGCATCGCTAAGCACCAGGTCAATGCTGTCGAGCACCGTGTCGAGAGAGGCGGATATATTGTCTGTCATTGAGTCAACATCGCCGGTGGTTTCTCTAAACGCGTCGAGAATATCGTCTATATCCGCCTGGACCTCCTCGAGAGAGTCCGTAAGAGTCTCGGTGGCCACGTATGGCTGCATCTGCCCGGCAATTCCGCCCACGTTCTCTCCACCGGAGACAGTGCCCTCGTTTGTGCAGCGCAAAATTCTGCCGGAGCTGCTGCCGGCAATTCCGCCCACGTCATATCCGTTTTTGGCATTGCCAACTGTCCCGTAGTTTTCGCAGTTGGATATGCTGCCCGATGATTCGCCGGCAATTCCGCCGGTATCGACCGGGGAGTTCAGCTTGCCGGTTATTGCCTGCATAATATATGACAGCGCCGAAACCGACGGGTCCCGGTACTTCATCGCCTTAAGGTCCTTAATCCGCAGACCGATGTTCTTCGCGTTCTTGTTTATATCCCCGTAGTTCTTGCAGCTTTCAATGCTGCCGGAGCTGACGCCGGCAATTCCGCCGGCGTTTTTCGTCCCCGTTACGGAGCCGGAAAAGGTGCAACCGGAAATTTTGCCCTCGTTATAGGCCACAATACCGGCGGCCTCGGTCTCGGTCCCCATCGGGGCAACGGTTCCCTTGGCGTTAAGATCGTTAATCTCTCCGCCGGCAGTAACATATCCGAACAGGGCCGCGCTGGCGGTTTTGGTGTTGATTTTATAGTTGGAAACAGTATATCCGTTCCCGTTAAAGACGCCGCTGAACACCGGGACGACCACCGACCGCCCACCCAGATTAATGTCAGCGGTCAGATTAACCGTAAGGCCCAGGGAATATTCATCTGTCCGGCAGGCGTCCGCAAAGGCGAGGAAATCCTCCGTCGAGGCAATGGTAATCTCCCGCTCAGCCCCATCGGCAAAGGCGGTTACTGAAAGCGCCGCGAAAAGAAGCACGGAAAACATTAAACCTGCAAGCTTTTTATTCATAATAAGTATAATCCTCTTGATTGAATCATCGCGTTTATTCTCTGCACTGTATTGGGTTAAATTATGAGCATGGCGTCTCCGAAGGAGAAGAATCTGTAGCGCTCCTCAACGGCTGTTTTATAGGCGCTGAGAATATGCTCCCGGCCCGCCAGCGCCGAAACCAACATGATCAGCGTGCTCTCAGGCAGGTGGAAGTTGGTGATGAGCCCGTCGATGCATTTGAATTCATAGCCCGGGTAGATGAATATATCGGTCCAGCCGGACTTTGCGTCCATATGCCCGTTTTGGTCGGCAAAGCTCTCTATGGTTCGGCAGGATGTCGTCCCAACGGCGATTACTCTCCCACCGTTTGCCCTTGTGCGGTTAATTGCGTCAGCTGTTTCCTGAGGCATAATGCAGAATTCGGAGTGCATCTCGTGGCTTTCTATTTCGTCTTCCTTAACCGGCCTGAAGGTGCCAAGGCCCACGTGGAGGGTTACGAACTCAATATCAACGCCCATGGCCCTGATTTTGTCCATCAGCTCCGGCGTAAAGTGCAGGCCGGCCGTCGGTGCGGCGGCGCTGCCCGGTTCCTTTGAATATACGGTCTGGTAGCGCTCCGGATCGCTGAGCTCCTCCTTTATATATGGCGGGAGGGGCATTTTGCCCAGGCTCTCCAGCACCTCGAGAAAAATTCCGTCGCAGGCGAATTTGACAATTCTGTTTCCGCCTTCAACAACGTCCTCCACAGTGGCCGTCAGCTGTCCGTCGCCAAAGGTTACCTCCTGGCCGGGGCGCATTTTCTTGCCCGGCCTTACGAGGCACTCCCACTTGTTCTCTCCCAGATCCCGCAGCAGCAGAACCTCAACCGCGCCGCCCGTTGGCCGGTGGCCGATAAGCCTTGCCGGCAGAACCCGTGAGTTATTCATTACCAGCAAATCTCCCGGCCGGAGATAATCAGGCAGGTCATAAAAGTGCCGGTGCTCGAGCTCTCCGGTTGCTTTGTTCAGCTTTAAAAGCCGGCTGCCGTCACGCCTTTCCAGCGGGTGCTGGGCAATAAGCTCTTCAGGCAGATCGTAATAAAAATCTGATGTTTTCATTTTTTAGTTTCCCGCCTCCGCAACAGCGCCCGCTCTGTATGCGGCCAGCAACAGCATGAGCTCATCGATTCTGCGCTGCAGCTCGCGGCCGGTGTCTGTGTCGGCAATCTTCAGGCGCTCCTCAAAGACTTCGAATATATTGGACTCGTTGGCAATATCCGCGTTGTGCTCAACCGCCGCCTTTTTTCCGGCGAAGGGCTGGTGGGAGACGATGCGCATATAGTGCGAATTGGAAATCAAGGTGTAGCCGGCGATTCCCGAGGTTGGCTGATAGGCCTTGCAGAAGCCGCCGTCAATAACCAGCAGCTTGCCCCCGCCCTTAATCGGGCTCTCTCCCTTGCCGGCCTTAACCGGAACGTGGCCGTTGATAATGTGGCAGTGGGGACCCTCAAGGCCGAATTCCTTAAGGATCATGTCGCACACCTCCGGGTCGCTATAGAGCCGGTAGTAGGCGTTCTTGTCTTCGGTCCAGGTGCTCTTGTCTGCAATAAGGCGGCGCTCAAAGGTCGTAAGCTGGCTGCGGCCGAACAGCGGGCTGTTTCTTCCGCCCCAGAGGAACCACAGCAGGTCCATTCCATATTCCCGCTCCTCGCTGCCAATCGGGTCATAATACGCCTTGCGGGCAGCCCTCTCGCAGAAGTCCAGCAGCGCCTTGCCCTTAAGCTCTCTGCCCTCGAGATTAAAGGACATAAAGGTCCCGTCGTCATTCATCGGAACGCAGCCGTGCAGCAGCAGGTTCCCGTTATAGACCTTATATACCGAGCCGTGGGAATATAAAAATCTGATGTGCTGCTGGAGCTTTTCGCTGTGGCGGAACTCGTCGGCCATCTGCTGCATAACCAGCTGCTCCTCGTCAGTCAGCCGGTAGGGGTCCGCCGGGTCAACCGTCGGGAAGTCGCAGTCCTCCAGCGGCCATTCAACGCCGTTTATGGTAACGGTCTTTTTCTCATAGTCAATTTTGTCAAGCAGGAGCCTGTCCTGCATGCCGAACTCGGGGCGGTTTTTATATTTCTGCCCCTCCAGCTTAAAGAGAATAACCGTAATCGCCTTGTGCATGCGGGCGGAAAGCAGCCTGTCCTTGTCGGACACATGCTCCGGGTCTTCAACAACGCTTATGTTGAACCGGCTGCAGTCGCAGTTGGCATATACCTCATTGGCGAACACCGAAAGGGGCCGCAGGGAAATGCCATAGCCCATTTCGATTACGGCCAGATTATTATAGTGAATTGAATTGGCAAGAACCGTTGCAATCAGCGTTCTGGAGCCGCAGGCCGCGCCCATCCAGAGGATGTCGTGGTTGCCCCACTGAATGTCAACACTGTCAAGCTTCATAATCTGGTTCATGACCTTGTCCGCTCGCGGGCCGCGGTCGAATATGTCTCCGACTATGTGGAGGCGCTCAATCGCGTTGCGCTTAATCGTGTCGCACAGGGCAATAATCATGTCTGGTGCGGAGCCGGTTTCGATTATGGTGTTGATTATGCTCTCGTAATATTCCTGCTTGTTGGCCTCGTCCTTGTCCATGTGCAAAAGCTCATCGATTACATAGCCATAATCCTCCGGCAAGGATTTGCGCACCTTGGAGCGGGTGTATTTGCCGGTGGCGATGCGGCACATTTCAACCAGCCTGTACAGCGTGAGCCGGTACCATTCCTCCAGGTCGCTGCCTGTCAGATTGAGCTGCTTCATCTTCTCCTCGGGATAATATATGAGCGTTGCCAGACTCTCCCGCACCGAGCGGTCCACCGTTGTGCCGAAGCGGATGTCAAGCTTTTCCTTAATAACCCCGGAGCTGGAGTTGATTATGTGAGTAAAGGCCTCATATTCCCCGTGAATATCAGAAATGAAATGCTCCGTCCCCTTCGGCAGACCCATTACCGCCTTGAGATTAATAATCTCCCGGCTGGCGTCACGCACGGTGGGATATTCCCTGGCCAGCAGCCGGAGATACGCCAGCTTTTCGTCTGATATGTTAAGCTTATCCATGCTTATTTCCTTCTTCTGAATATATATTCCAGCCACGGCAGGTCGATGACGCCGTTTGTATATAAAAGCATTACCGTTGCAATAATTAAAACCAGGATTCCGGCAATAATCAGAATCACAAACGCCCT
>R07__coassemble_545_pt1 | contig 12429 bp, 14 predicted proteins | sample R07__metabat2_low_PE_036 | metagenome-assembled genome bin R07
TAGAGTGATTGTTCCGCGTTGCACGTTCTCGCCCTGTGCCTTCATTCCGCATTCCGCATTCCTAATTACCCGAACCACTAACCCTTAATCATCACGCTCTGTGGCCAAGCACCCACTCCAGCAGCTCCTCATAACTCATGGACCCGTCAGCGACAGACATTCCCACGGTTACCAGCTCCTCGTTGGTGCACTCAATTCTAATCCCATTTACCTCCAGGAATGTCAGCATAACATACATTCCTATTCTTTTGTTTCCGTCCACAAAGGCATGATTGGAAACGAGCGTGTAGCCCAGTCTTGCGCCCTTTTCCTCCTTGGTAGGATAGAATTCCACCCCGCCAAAGCCGGAAAAGGCGTTTTCCAGCGCAGACTCAAGCAACGCCTCATCCCTTACGCCTATGCTTCCTCCGGTTTCCTCTGCAATCAGCTTGTGCAGAAGCAGAACCTTTTCTTTCGAAAACTTAATCATTTCGCCAGCTCCAGAAACGCCGGTTTATACTTCTTTAGTATCCTGGCGGCGACGAAGTCAATTTTTTCATCGTCACTCATTTCAATAATCGGGGATTGCTCAATATCAACAAGCAAAAATTTCGGCTTGCTGCCCTTAAATATAACTGCCTGCCCGGACCGCTCAGCTATTTTAACGGCCTTGGAGAAGTTCTGGTTTGTTTCGGAAATCGAAATGATATTATTGGAATTAATCAGCAATTCACTCACCTCTACACATATTATATACAAAAATTAGCTAATATTCAAGCTATTAATGAACGAAGAGCGATGAGTGATGAATCCCGTTACGCGTTTCGCGTTTCACGTTGCACGTTCTCGCCCTGCACCTGCTTTCTTAGCCTATCTGAGTAAATTTAACATACAGCGGGAACAACTTCAATGGTATTTCCGTTGACAAGATTTTTGAAATATGGGATTATAAAGGCAGACATAAACCGGAACAGGAGAAACACCATGTCAAGGGAAACAAACATAGCAGTATTCGAAGATACAGAGCGCTTCTGCGGAACCAACAGCAGTATTATAAAAAGAATAGAAGACGCAAGAGCAGGGCAGACTATCTATCCGGAAAACGGGACAGTACAGGGCGTATCATTGGACAGATACGCGGAGGAAGCGAACGTGCTTGTATCTGGCAAACGTACTTTCGAGGCAGCCTCAGTATATAAAGACCTGAATGTCGCTGTGCTCAACTTCGCCTCGGCTACGCATCCGGGCGGAGGCGTGGTGAACGGCTCAAACGCGCAGGAGGAATGCCTCTGCCGGTGCTCCGACCTGTATTTCTGTCTTAACACCCGGCCAATGTGGGACGGCTTCTACAACCCTCACCGTGCGGAACGCAATCCGCTTCATAATGACGATATTATCTATACACCGGGCATAACTGTTTTCAAAACCGATACGGCCATTCCTGAAATCATGCCTGCGAGAATGTGGTACGATGTTAACGTCATAACCTGCGCGGCACCAAACCTTAAAAGCAATCCCCAAAAGAAGGACGAGCCATACCCCATAAGCGATAAAGACCTGTATGACCTGCACGTGAAGCGCTTTAAACGGATTCTGGAAGTGACATCCGCAGAGGGCAATGAGGCGGTTATCCTCGGAGCCTTTGGCTGCGGAGCGTTCAGAAACGACCCGAAGGTTGTTGCCGAAGCCGCGTATACAGCCACACGGGAATTCCTGCACGCGTTCCGAACAATCGAGTTTGCGGTATACTGCAGGCGGGGCGCGGAAAATGAAAACTATAACGCCTTTTCGAAGGTATTCCAAAAAGCGCAGGCAAAGAAGGACATTTTATGAAAAAGGCGTATATATTTCCCGGCATCGGCTACAGCTGTGACAGGTCGCTGCTGTATTTTTCCGGAAGGCTTGCATCGGAATGTGGATATGAAATAAAGAAAATAGCCTATACCGGGTTTGAGCAGGGAATAAAGGGTGACAAAGAAAAGATGGAAAGGGCATTCAAACTCGCACTGTCCCAAACTGAGGAAACGCTGCGGGATGAACGCTTTGAAGACGCAGACGAACTGCTTTTCATATCCAAAAGCATAGGAACGGTTGTTGCCGCGGCGTTTGAAAGAAGCCACGGGCTGAGCGGGCGAAATATTTATTTCACGCCTCTTGCTGAAACATTTAATTTTGCCCGGCGCGGTAGCAGCATCGCGTTCCATGGAACCTCTGACCCGTGGGCGGATACCGGAATCATAAAAGCCGCCTGCTCGGAGCTGGATATTCCACTGTATATAACGGAAAATGCCAACCACTCTCTGGAAACAGGCAATGCAGTTGATGACATCGCCAATCTTCAGAGCGCCATGCGGACGGTAAACGATTACATCCGGCAGATATAGCGGCGGGGAAAACGAGATATCAGCTCTGATAATATCCACGTGAAGAAAGGAATTATACAGCATTGAATTTGCTTAAGTGCCAATTTTGCGGTTAATGACTGCAAAATTGGCACTTACTTTGCGCACTATATTGACAAAAAAGGTATTTAACTGTAAAATTGCATATAAAGAATCTGCAAACAAGCGTGCACTGCAGGAGGCGCATCCATGGAAAGAACAATTATAAAAGAACTTTATGCATGGAAGAACAGGACGGAAAGACAACCTTTGATCCTGAAGGGAGCGAGACAGTGCGGGAAAACATATATCCTGAAGAAATTCGGTGATGAGTATTACAGGCATACAGCGTATTTTAACTTTGAGGAAACATCTGCACTGGCCGGAATATTTGAAAAGGATTTTGATACAAAGAGGATTATCTTTGAGCTTAGTCTGCAGTTGGGCAGAAGCATTACGCCGGAAGATACACTTGTTGTTTTTGATGAAATTCAGATATGCGGACGCGCGGTTACAGCCCTGAAATACTTTTCTGAAAACGCTCCGGAATACAATATTGTCTGCGCAGGTTCACTGCTGGGAATTTCTCTGCAGCCGGGCATATCGTTCCCGGTCGGCAAAGTCGAGTTTCTGGATATGTATCCAATGAGTTTTACGGAGTTTGCCACCGCCCGCGGAGAAATCGCACTGGCTGAATTTCTGCAGGGGATTAACAGAAGCAGTGAGCTGCCCGCGGTCGCCAGCGGAAAGGCGGAAACTCTTCTTAACGAGTATTACATCGTTGGAGGAATGCCTGCTGCTGTTAAGAAGTGGTGTGAAACGATGAATCTGGACGAGGTTGAATCGGTTCAGAGAAACATTCTGCAAAGCTATGAAATGGACTTTGCGAAGCACGCGCCTATTGAGCAGTTTACAAAGCTTACGGCAATATGGCGCTCAATACCGGTTCAGCTTGCAAAGGAAAACAAGAAATTCATATTCAGCCAGGTAAAAAAGGGATGGCGGGCCAAGGATCTGGAGGACGCACTGGAATGGCTTATAGACGCAGGCCTGATTTATAAGGTCAGAAGAATAGAAAAGCCGGCATTCCCGCTTTCATCATATGCCGATGACACGGCATTTAAAATTTATATGTGCGATGTGGGATTGCTGAGGTGCCTTTCCGGACTTCCTTACAGCGCAATGGCGGGGAACTTCGAATTATACAGCGAGTTTAAAGGCGCAATGGCGGAAAATTACGTGCTGTGCGAGTTCCTTAAAGCAGGACAGAAGGAAGCGTTTTTCTGGACATCCGGAAACAGCGCGGAAGTGGATTTTGTAATTCAGGAAGATAATATGATAATCCCGGTTGAGGTAAAAGCATCTCAGAACGTTAGGGCGAGGTCACTGGCTGAATACAGAAAAAAGTATAAACCTGAGCTGGCAATGAAAATATCCGGGGTAGATAAAATTAACGGGAAGGAAGTTTTGAATTTTCCGTTATATGCTGCGGGAGAAGCAAGAAAGCTGTGCTGCCAAAGCACGGCAGAAAATGCAAGGCATCTTTCCCTGACTGAGGAAAGGAAAGATCCTGTATGAGCGTATTATATAGCAGAAAACAAAATGAAAGAGGACAGGACATATGAAAAGAAAAATTTGCATTGTTATATCTCTTCTGCTGATTGCGGCACTGGTACTGAGCGCGTGCGGGAAGAAATCCAAAGACCCGCAGACCGGCACCATTGAACTTGCCGGCAACCCGACTACCGGCTATGAATGGTACGCGTTCCAGAACTCTGATCTATTCGATATAACCAATGAATACACTCCGGACAGCTCAGACCCGAATATAACAGGTGCCGGCGGTACATACACATTCACGCTCACTCCCCTTAAAGCCGGCGAGTGCGAAGTGTCTTTTGTATATATGAGATCATGGGAGGCTGTGGAGCTTGCGGACACATCATACACCTTCTATATAACAGTCACATCAGATATGCAGATAGAAGTTACCGGAATGCAGGGCGGTGCCGAAGGTGACGCGGATACTCTGCCGCAGATTCCGGAGATAATAGTCAAATAAAGCCGACTGCGTCATGGACATTGTTGGGTACAGTTTAATCTCCTAACTCCTACCTCACTTCGCTCTGCGCCTTGATTTTTTACCATTTCGCCTATATAATATATTCAAAGATTGGAAACGCATTTGAAGGAGGTGGGCATAAATGAGCAGCAAAGAAATGTGCATGAACTTGATAGACAGTGTTCCGGAGTATAAAATAGGCTATGTTCTTGCTTATCTGCAGGGAATAATTGCTGATGAAGAAGCCGATGATGCCTACTGCGAATCACTTCTGCAGGATTACCTTTCAGACTCAGACAACGATGAGTCCTATTCTTTGGAAGAATGCAAGCAGTCCTGGGGCATGGCATGAAGTATCAGATCGTTATTCAAAAGCCTGCGAAGAAGTTCCTTGATAAGCTCCCATACGAAGAGAGGGCACGAATAGTTGCAGCGATTGAGCTTCTTCCAAATGGCACGGACATTAAGCCCATGAAAGGACATCCGGGGATATACAGACTTAGGGTAGGAACATACCGCGTGATTTATACTGTCGATAACGGAAGATTTATTGTCTATGTTATCAATGCGGGCAACCGTGGAGATGTTTACAAGTAATATCCTAAAATAAAATGCAGCATGAGAACGCCTCATGCTGCATTTTTCTTATACCTGCTCCCTTCAGGGAACACCCTCCGTGATAATATATAACCGTAAACAGAAAACACCCTCCCCGAAAGAGGAAAAATATAAAAATATTTTTCACCGTCGAATTTGAATCGACCCGGACACAAATATCATATGCTATGATGCAGACAACAGGGGAGAACAGAAACCGGCCCGGTGAAGGCGACAGATACAGGACTGAAGGAAAAGAATAATTTTACGGGAGGCTAATAAAATGGAAAGAACAATCAGAGTAACGGGAAAAGGCAAGATTTCAGTAAAGCCGGACACCATCCGCCTGCTTATTACGCAGCAGAGTGTTGAGCCGACATACGAAGGGGCTGTAAGAGAATCCGCAGTCAGGAAGAACGAACTGACGGAAGCTTTCGGCACGCTCGGCTTCAGGAAGGAAGACCTGAAGACGCTGTACTTTAATGTTAACACGGAGTATGAGAGCTATCAGGAAAGGGACAAGAGCTGGAGGAAACGTCTCGTCGGATACGAGTACACGCACCGTATGAAGATTGAGTTCCCGGCGGACAATGAGATGCTCGGACGCGTTCTGCTGAAGATTTCTCGCTGCCCTGGAGAGCCGGAGTTCTCAATCGAGTACACTATCGCCGACCAGGAGGCAGCGAAGAACGAACTCCTTGGCAAGGCGGTAACAGACGCGAAGGCCAAAGCGGAAGTTCTGACAAAGGCCGCCGGAGTTACGCTGCAGGACATCCAGCTTTTAGACTACTCTTGGGGCGAGGTGGAGTTCGTATCACGTCCGATTAACAAGATGATGATGGATGCTGAGTGCTGTATGCCTGAAGAGACAGGCATCGGCATCGATATTGAGGCGGACGATATAGACATTACGGATACCGTTACGGTCGTATGGGGCATCGTCTGAGCATACTGCACAATTTCGACGGCCGGACGCAATATCTGGAAATTTTGTTTGAATAAAAAAGAGCCTGCCATCGCGGCAGACTCTCTTTCTGCATATATTACCGGTTTTTATCCGCGGTTGTGTCCTGGATCGCCTGCATCCGACGGTCAATCTCAGCGCTAAGCGCGGCGCACTCAAACAGTTCCTGTTTGACGTGAGGCGTTATGCCATTATTGTCCTTCTTGTAATTTATCCGGTGCTCAAGGCTTGCCCAGGTGTCCATGGCAAGAGTCCTGAACTGGACCTCAACTTTCATCATGCGTTTTTCGTTGTGAAGAAAGATAGGCGTCGCGATAATCATGTGCAGGCTTCTGTAGCCGTTCGGCTTGGGATTGGCTATATAATCCTTCTTCACAAGCAGAGTGACATCATCCTGCTTTAACAACGCGTCAGCCAGCATGTATATATCCGACTGGAACGAGCAAACGATACGAACGCCGGCAATGTCATTTATATTGCTTTCAATGCTTTCCACTGTAACCGGCCAGTTGTTGCGCTGCAGCTTTCCGAGAATGCTCTCAGGTGTTTTGAGGCGCGTCTCAATGTTTTCTATCGGGTTGCAGTCGTTGCCAAGGGAAAACTCCTCGTTCAGAACTTTAAATTTGGTTTCCACCTCCATGATGGCGCATTTGTAGAACGTCATCAGCTCCATATACGGATGCGAAAATTCATGAAACCACTCTTTGGCCTCATCCCGGGTCATGTTCTTCGCAACTGACTGCCGGATGACGGAGAGCGACTGGTTCAGGTCTTCACTCACAGCAAATTCCTCCTGTCTGAAAGTATTATAGTCGTTATTCATTGATTATATTTTATCAAATAGGAATAAAATAAATGTGAACCTGGAATTAACTTATTTCTTCTTTAGAATTTTCCCCCGCTATGATATAATTTCCACAATAACGCAGAAAAGATTGTACTCCGCGGCAGAATAATGCGACGGGAGACTCTTCTCAGGCTCCCAGGTACCCAGGCACTCAGGCACTGATTCTCGTTTCACGTTTCGCGTTTCGCGTTACACGTTTTACTTCCTAACTCATAATTAGATTCAGTTCCTGCCCCAGCCGGTTCACCCGCAGGACGAGGCCACAAACGTTCACTTGAAAATATTTTTTAGAGTGGTACAATGTTCCGAAGTGAATAACTACTGCCGATTTACGGCATAAACAGGAGATATATCTTATGAAAAAACGCATGCTCAGCGCGGCAATGTCGCTGCTGATGATAATTTCACTCACCGTTCCGGCCTTTGCGGATGAGACAAACACGAATGATGTCCCTGCCGGGACGACCGTTGACACTGTCACAGAAGGCACGACAATCGACAATTGCTATGGGACTGTTAAAAATAACCGCGGAACGGTAGATAACATTGCCGACGGAGGAAAGGTTAATAATAACTATAACACGATTAACACAGTTTCAACAGGCGGAACGGTGGAGAGCAGTAAAAGGAACTGCACCATTGGAGAAAATGACGGCACAGTAAAAGAAAACTTTGGCACGATAAGTGACAATAAAACCGGCTCTGTTACGCAGAACGGCGGAACTATAACAGAAAATAACAGCAGCGTAGACTATAACGGATATAATGTTTATGGCATTACCTATAGCGGTACAATTTCAACCAACAATGGCACTGTTGGCACTAACCGCAGTGGCTCCAAGGTTACGGACAATAATGGCACCGTAAATACAAACTATGGGACAGTGGAGAACAATGCTAAAGGCGGCAAGGTAGGCACAAACGAGAGCAACGCCCAAATTGAATCAAATACAGGTAACGTGGACAAAAACAACGGCACAATTATCACCAATGAGGTTGGCGGATATGTTGACCTGAACAACCATATTATTACAACTAATAACGGAACTATAAGAAGAATTGATCTTTATAATGGTTCTGTCGGGACAAATAACGGCATAATAAAGAGTAACGATGGTTCTGTTGAAACCAACACCAAAGATGGCATTATTGAAGAAAATCTGGAGAAGGTTAATAACAATGCGGGCACCGTTCAGAATAACGGTGGAAATGTTGCAAACAACACCGGCATAATAGATAGCAATGGTTTTACCCGTAGCGGCAGCCCGACCAAGTATACCGGCACGGTAACCACGAATTCCGGAATTATTACGACAAACAGCCAATACGGTACCGTAGACTCCAACGAAAAAACCATTGGCGAGAATGACGGCAAAATTAACGCCAACAGCGGTACGGTTACCACGAATAACGGCACTGTTAACGGCAACTCCGGCATTGTTACAACCAATAATATCGGCGGTACCGTAACTGACACGGAAAACGGCTCCGTAACCAATAACTATGGCACGGAGATTGACGCCAACGGCAACACCAAATACGGAGTTCAGCTGGTTAACAGCAATGCCGAAGAAGAGAGCGACTCCAGCAAACTCGTTCAGGCATATGCGGGTGAGGCAACAGCTTTAGGCGCAGCCTTTTCCCGCGAGGGTTACACGCTGGCCGGATATTCCAAAAACAGAAAAGCATCGTCAGTTGACTATAACACCACTGATAAATATGAGTTTACGAGCGCGCTGAAGCTCTATGCGGTATGGACGGAGAATCCAAAGCCCACACCGGCTCCGTCCGGTGACTCGGGCTCAGGCAACTCGTACACAGACTCTGATACAAGCTCACTGCCGGTGTACCATGTTGTTGTTTATAACCTGTCAATGGGCTGCGAGGCAACACTCACCGGACTTAAGGCAAGCGGCATAGCTCTTTACCATAACGGCGGCTGGATTGATGCCTCCTCCTATTCGGCAAGCTACGCGGAGGACGGAACCCCGATTATATCCTTCACAGCGGAATACCTGCTGTCTCTGGGCGCAGGTTCACATACCATTCTGCTCTATAGCAACGGAAACCCGGCCGCATACATTGTGGTGGAAATCGTATTATCTTGAATGACAGAAAAATGATCAACATTCGCCCCGCCCCGGATTTACATACAGCATAAAATTTCCCCTCAGAGCAATCTGAGGGGATTCCTGTTCCATGAAGGGGGGCGCTTCGCGCAGGGTTAAGGGCAGAGGGTTAAGGGTTAAGGGGAAGCCCGGCCCGTAGGCCGCAGTTGAGGATGAAGGATGAAGGATACAGGATGGAGGATGGAGGGTGGAGTGTTCGTTTCGCGTTTCGCGTTACACGTTTTACTTCCTCGTATTCCTCAAGTCTTTCGTAAAGCGCAGCTTTGACAGACTCAACCAAAACTTAACGGATTTTTGCCCGGTCATGCTGGTACCCGTTCCCGTCCGGTTAGCTGCTTTTCTTTGCCATTTTTTCTGCGGTGGCTGTGAAGGCGACATCGGCACTGGAATTGAGCGCGGTTTCCGTTGAATCTTGAATTACGCTTATAATGAACCCGACTCCGACCATCTGCATTGCGATATCGTTGGAAATTCCGAGCATTGAGCACGCCATGGGTATAAGAAGAAGCGACCCGCCGGCAACACCGGATGATCCGCATGCGCTGAGCGTGGAGACGATTGCCAGAAAAATTGCCGTTGGAATTGAAACCGTCACACCTATTGTGTGCGCGAGTGTGAGCGACATGATTGTAATTACAACCGCCGCACCGTCCATGTTAACTGTCGCGCCGAGTGGGATGGAGACGGAATAGAAGTCCCTGTTCAGGCCAAGCTTTTCGCATAGTGCCATGTTTACCGGAATGTTTGCGGCTGAGCTTCTTGTGAAGAAGGCGGAAACAGCGCTTTCACGGATGCATCTGAACACAAGCGGATACGGATTTTCCCTTGAGCAGAGGAACATGATAAGAGGATTGGAAACGAATGCGACAAAGAGCATTGTAAGCACAAGCTCAAGTACAAGCAGACCGTATGACGTGAAGATGGAAAGACCGCTGCCTGAAACAGTCGTATAGACAATGCCCAGAATACCGAACGGGGCGCACTGAATTACCCATCCGACAACAATGGAGATTGCGTTTGAAAATCCGTCAACAGCGTCAATCGCTGTCTGATTACCTGCAATTTTAAGCCCGAGACCGATGATAACAGCCCAGAATAGAATCCCGAGGTAATTCGCGCCGGCAAGCGCGCTTATGGGATTTTCAACGATGTTTGTAAGCAGAGTTCCGAAGATTACTGAAAGCGAACCGGGGGCAGAGGACTCGGAAGCCGGCTGACTTAGTGCGACAGTGAGTGGGAACAGGAAATGAACGATAACGGCAATCAATGCGGCTATAAGTGTACTGAGCATATAAAGGAAAATGACGTTCCTGAACTGGGAGCCTATTCCGCTGCCTGCCTTGGAAATGGCGCTCATAACAAGCACAAAAACAAGAATCGGCGCAATCCCCTTAAGCGCACTGATAAACAGTGTGCCGAGAATGCCGATTGCCGAGGCGGACGGAAAGGCAACACCCAGAACAGCACCGATAACGATGCCAATAAGAATCTTTACGATAAGGCTGACTGATTTCCACTTTTCTATAAATTTAGCCATTGCAGTATCTCCAAAATATAATGTTATATGTTGCTTCGCGGTGACTGTATCGGATTTGATTTCCGGCGTTTCATGATTTGTATCCGCTCCCGTCCGGCAGCTCCACAAAACCGGGCGTGAACTCTCCGCTATCCAATTCACCGTCTATCGTTATATACACTGCGGCTCCGGTGAGAAAACGAGCCAGCAGGTGACAGATCGGAAGGACCGTCCCGTGAACATCCAGCCCCGAACCCGCAAAACGCGGCTTCGGGGCTTTTAAGCGCCAATCTGGGCAAATCACGAGCCCCAAATAAAGAGAGTTTCAAGTACAGGGTTTATATTCTCTTTCCATAGCCTTTGCTGTAACAACCCATTGACTGCCGAAGTTAAATGCATCTACTCCCGGTTTAAGCTTTCCGTAGCTAATCGCCTTGCGAAGTGTGCTTTCGTTCAGCCCCCAAAGAATTGTTGCGTCGCTAAAGGAAATCAGCCCGGAAAATGGCGTTTGAGTATCTGCTCCGTTTACCCAGATTTCCTCAGCATCAAGATCGATATCTTCATTCCATGAAATCCCATAACCACCGGCGTCTACCTTAACCTGCGCGTATAAACCCGGAATTGTTTGCAGACCTTTGAATGCCTCATATTCGCCCATTAGTGGCTTCATATCGTAAAGCTTGTCAGTCCCGTCAATAAAATGGGCAAGAAGCATAAAATCAGGCAATGCAGAAATATTTTTAACCTTATGAAACATTGACATTCTCCTTATTCCAGCGGCGGGAGTTTCCGAAAGACCTGGGTGTCCCACATTTCGAGCAACTCTTCTTTGTGAATCGTCAGCCACTCAAGGCACATTGATGCTGCCTTTGGAGGAAGGTCGACCTCCAATAGCTTAAGAGACTGAATGTCGTAAGATGCCATTCTTTCACCATAAAGAAAGTGTACATGGGGTGGATTGTGCTCCCGCCCAATTAAATAAATCTTAACTACAACACCATAAAACCGTGAAATTTCAGGCAATTTAATCATTTCCTTCAATTCAATCGTATCACGCTTCCGTGATAATTGCAATACAAAAATTGGAAGCTGCCTGCAATTACCGAATTATATTCATAGAAAAGAAAAATATTCCATGTCGATTCGGAGTAGACCAATTCAGAGAATACAACGGGTATACTGTAACTGTAAGATGATTCAGACGGTGTTTCGGCTCCGGCCGGAGAAAGGAAAAGAAATATGAAAGGTGCAATAATTGGAGATATAATCGGTTCGGCGTATGAGTTCAACAATATCAATACGAAGGAATTCCCCCTTTTCAGCAGGGATTGCTCGTTTACGGATGACACGGTTATGACCTGCGCCGCGGCGAAGGCTTTGCTCGAGCCGGAGCGCGACGTAACGGAGGTGTTTCAGGAGGTTGGCAGACGGTACCCGCATGCGGGCTATGGCGCGAAGTTCATTCACTGGATGTTTTCTGACCACCCGGAGCCGTATAACAGCTGCGGCAACGGCTCGGCAATGCGCGTAAGTCCTGCGGGATTTCTTGCGGGCAGCGTTGAAGAGGCAAAGGAACTCTCGGCGAGGGTCACGGGGATTTCTCACAATCACCCTGAGGGGATGAAGGGCGCAGAGTGCACTGCGGTATGCATTGTTTTTGCAAAGGAAGGCAAAACGAAAGATGAGATTCGCGCGTATGTCGAAGAGAATTACTACAAACTCAACAAGACATGCGCCGACTACCGCAAAGAGCAGGCCGGGCACCACGGCAGGGAAATCTGCCAGATAAGCGTGCCCCAGGCGCTGGAGTGCTTCTTTGAGAGCACAGACTTTGAAGACTGCATGCGCAACTGCGTTTCAATCGGAGGCGACAGCGATACAATTGCGGCCATCGCCGGTGGAATCGCGGAGGCGTATTACGGAGTACCAACAGAAATCTGGGAGCAGGCCAAGG
>R07__coassemble_562_pt1 | contig 12247 bp, 13 predicted proteins | sample R07__metabat2_low_PE_036 | metagenome-assembled genome bin R07
GAGCTGGTCCAGTCCTGCTCCTTGTCAACGAGAAAAAGGCCCGTCATTTCAGGGCCTCCTTCAGCGCGTTAATAATCATTTCAAGTGCCTTCTCCGGGGGCTCCTTAATTGAACAGCCGGCGGCAACGGCGTGTCCGCCGCCACCAAATGAGGAGCACACCTCAGCGGCGTGGAGCCCTCTGAGGGATATTTTGCTGCCCTCGCCGTTTTCCAGCTCCTTAACGGTAACTCCAATAACAGGGCCGTCAACTCTGGTAACCAGGTTTGAAAGGTCCTCAAGGTCGTTTTCCGTAACGCCGGTTTTTTCAACCATCTCCCGGCTGACGATAACGGCCGCCACCTTCCCGTCCAGATAAAGGCGGATGGCGGAATAAAGCTCGCTTTCGAACCTGAGCCTTGCCGCCGAGGACTTTTCGAAGAAGGTGATAATAACCTCCCGTGACCGGGCGCCCAGCTCCAGCAGCTCCGCTCCGGCCCTGAGAGCCGCGGGGTCAGTGTTGCCGTGGCGGAAGCAGGCCGTGTCGGTGGTAAGGCCGATATACAGCAGCGTGGCCTCATCGGCGGATACGGAGCCGGTGAGCTCCTTAATCACGTCGAGAATTATCATGGCGCAGGCGGCGCTTTCGGGCCTGATTAGATTGTGCTCAGCGTAGCCGGGGTTTGTGGGGTGGTGGTCTATGCACAGCCAGAAATCCCCCTCGTAGCCCCTGGCCCGCATATCATCAGAGGCAACGTCCACGGCGATGGCCCGGGAATACTCATAGCCAACCGGGGCGATGCAGCCCTCGATATACGGGGCGTATTTTTCAACGATCTGTGGGTTATTAAATAGATATGCCGTTTTCCCCGCCCGTCTCAGGGCGCCGCAAAGGGCGGTGGCGGAGCCGATGGTGTCTCCGTCAGGGCTCTTGTGGGTAACGATTAGATATTTGTCCCCCTCAAGCAAAAGGGAGGCGACCTGAGCCGGCGTGTTATTCATTGTCCGGCTCCCCGTCTTCTGAATGGTCAATATTCAGGCCCTTCAGAATTTCGTTGATGTGGGCGCTGTATTCAATTGAATGGTCAATTTCAAAAATCAGCTCCGGGGTGTTTCTCAGCTTCATGCGGCTGCCCAGCTCCTTGCGGAGCCAGCCGGAGGCGGACTTAAGGCCCTTTTTGAACTCCTTCTCGTCCTCCAGGTTAAGCACGGAAAGTCTGATTTTTGAATATTTAAGGTCTCCCGTTGTGTCAACCGCCACAACGCTTATCATTTTGTCCGCAATGCGGGGGTCCTTAATCTCCCGCAGCAGCTGCGATATTGCAAACTGAATATCGTCGTTGGTTCTTGCCAGTCTGTTGGATGACATGTGTCCTCCCTAATCCCTTGATGCTCAGATCTGCTCCATTACGAAGCACTCAATAACATCGCCGATTTTAACGTCATTGAATTTTTCAATCTGCATGCCGCACTCATAGCCGGAGGCGACCTCCTTAACGTCGTCCTTAAAGCGTCTGAGAGAAGCCAGCTCGCCCTCGTGGACTACGATATTGTCTCTGAGCACTCTCACGCTGCAGCCACGCTGGATTTTGCCGTCGGTGCAGTAGCAGCCGCAAACGGTTCCCACCTTGGAAACCTTATATGTCTCTCTGACCTCTGCGTGGCCGATGATAGACTCCTTGAACTTGGGAGCCAGCATGCCCTTCATGGCGTCTTCAATTTCGTTTATGCAGTCATAGATAACGCGGTATAGTCTGATGTCAACGGAGCTTCTGGCGGCGCTGTCTCTGGCGGCGTTCTCCGGCCGTACGTTGAAGCCCACGATAATCGCGCCGGAGGTGGCGGCAAGCATAACATCGCTTTCGTTAATGGCGCCGACCGCGCTGTGAATAACCTTAACCTGGACCTCATCGTTGCTGATTTTCTCCAGGGAGGATTTTACGGCTTCCGCCGAGCCCTGAACGTCCGCCTTGACGATGACGTTCAGCGTCTTCATCTCGCCGGCCTGAATCTGGCTGAAGAGATCCTCAAGTGAAACCTTGTGTCCGCCGGCGGCGCCGGAAGCGGCCTGGATGCGGCGCTCCTCGGCAAGCTCACGGGCCATGCGCTCGTCAGCAACAGCGTTGAACACGTCTCCGGCTGAGGGAACCTCTGAAAGTCCCGCGATTTCCACCGCCTGGGAGGGGCCCGCCTCGGTAATGTGCTGGCCCTTGTCGTTAACCATGGTGCGGACGCGGCCAACAGCCGTTCCCGCAATAATAATGTCGCCCTGCTTAAGAGTTCCGTTCTGAACAAGAACGGTCATAATCGGGCCTCTGCCCTTGTCAAGGCGGGCCTCGATAACGGCGCCCTTTGCCGCACGGTTCGGGTTGGCCTTAAGCTCCTGAACCTCGGCCAGAACAGTGAGATTTTCAAGCAGATCGTCAATGCCCATGCCGGTCTTGGCGGAAATCGGGCAGACGATTGTGTCGCCGCCCCACTCCTCGGGGACGATGTCATATTCCGTCAGCTGCTGCTTGATGCGGTCCGGGTTGGCGCCGGTAACGTCCATTTTATTTATGGCCACAACGATGGGGATCTTTGCCGCCTTGGCGTGGTTGATGGACTCAACGGTCTGGGGCATAATTCCGTCGTCCGCCGCAACAACCAGGATTGCGATATCTGTGAACATGGCGCCGCGGGCTCTCATGGTGGTGAAGGCCTCGTGGCCCGGCGTATCCAGGAAGGTGACGGGCTTGCCGCCCACCTCAACGGTATAGGCGCCGATGTGCTGGGTAATGCCGCCGGCCTCGCCTGAGGCGACGTTTGCGTGGCGGATATAGTCAAGAAGTGATGTCTTGCCGTGGTCAACGTGACCCATAACAACAACGACCGGGGCTCTGGGAACAAGATCCTTCTCGTCGTCAGCGCTGTCGTCAATCAGGCGCTCCTCAACGGTTACGATGACTTCCTTTTCAACCTTGCAGCCCAGCTCCATGGCAATCAGGGCCGCGGTGTCATAGTCAACAGTGTCTGAAACAGAGACGAACACGCCCTGCTTCATAAAGCTCTTAACCACCTCGGCCGCAGACTTCTTCATTCTCTGGGCCAGGTCACCCACGCTTATCTCGTCAGGGATTTCGACCTTAAGCGGCTGCTTCTTGGCAATTTCCAGCTGCAGCTTGTTAATTCTGTTGCGCTCCTCCTGGCGGCGCTTTGCTGATGCCGCCTGGGCCGGGGGTGCGGCCTTTGCCTTGTTCTTGTTTTGGATTTTTTCCTTTGAGGCGCCCTTCATCTTGGCGGCGTTTGTCTTTGTGCCGCCCAGGTCCTCATATTTCTCGTTATATTTGTCAATGTTAACAGCTGAGCCGCCGCGGGTGTCTACAATGCGCTTTTCGGCAACCTGCCGCGGAACATGGGGCTTCTCCGGCTTGGCCTGCTTCTGAGGCTGCGCCTGCCCCGCCTTTGTCTCTTCACCCTGCTTGCCGTCCTTCTTTAATTCCGAATTCCGAATTCCGAATTCCGAATTCTCAGCGTTTTGCGCCGGCTTTTCCGCCGCCTGAGCTGCGAAAATCTCCGCCAGATCCTCAGCCTGGTTTTCCTGGGTCAGCTTTTCAAAAACAACATCCAGCTGCTCGTCGCTCAGCGCCTGGGACGGGCTTTTAACCGGAGCAAAGTATTCTCCCACAATCTCGCTGATCTTTTTGTTGGCAAGGCCAAAGTCCTTTGCCAAATCGCTCAGCTTATATTTAACAACAATAGCCATATATCACGTGTCCCCTTTCTTCTTTTTGCTCTTTCTGCCCGGCCCCGGCTTTTCCGCCTTGCGGCGGATAACCTTTTCCTGCCTGAGCTTAACTCGTTCCAGCTCAGCGGCATACCGGTCAGGGTACTTTTCATTCAACGCCTTCAAAAAGGCTCCGGCAAATCCAATGTCAGTAACGGCCCCGCAGGTGCAGTCCTCGGTGCCCACCGCCGCCGCCAGCTCGCTGCGGCTGTATGGGGCGGTAATCAGCTCCGCGTTTCGCCCTTGCAGGAGGGTCTCAGCGTTCCGCCGCACCCGCTCAGGTGCGTCAGTGGGGAGAATAAACAGCTTAACCTTCCCCGCCTTCAGCGCCTCAGAGGCCCTGTCAAACCCCGTTTCCAGGGAGCCGGAGCGCTTCATCAGCCCCAGCATTCCAAGAAGCCTGTCGTTCATTTCACGTCAGCCTCCCTTGCCAGCGCCTCCGTCAGCTCCGGGGGAAGCTGTTTGCCAAGCGCTCTTTCCGCCGCCCGGGATTTGGCCGCCCTTTTCAGGCATTCCCCACTGCGGCATATATATGCGCCTCTGCCCTGAGCCTTGCCGGTGGTGTCCAGACTGACCGTTCCCTCCGGGGAGCGCACAATGCGCAGCAGCTCGCTTTTGGGCTTCATTTCCCTGCAGCCCAGGCACAGCCTCAACGGAACCTTTTTCTCTGCCAAAATTATCTTGCCTCGCTAACCGGCTTAATGTCGATCTTCATGCCCGTCAGCTTTGCGGCCAGTCTGGCGTTCTGGCCCTCCTTGCCGATGGCAAGAGAAAGCTGATCGTCCGGGACGATTACTCTGCTGCTCTTTCCGTCCTCGTTCATCGTCACGCTGACGACCTCTGAGGGTGAAAGGGCTGCGGCAATGTAATCCTCGGGTATATCGCTGTATTTAATAATATCAATTTTCTCGCCGCCCAGCTCGTCAACAATCTCGGCCACGCGGTTGCCCTTTGGTCCGACGCAGGCGCCGATGGGATCAACCTCCGGGTCCTCGGACCGGACGGCGATCTTTGTGCGGCTGCCGGCCTCACGGGCGATGGACATAATTTCCACTGTTCCGTCGTAAATTTCCGGAACCTCCAGCTCAAACAGGCGCTTAACAAGACCCGGGTGTGTTCTTGAGATGAGCACCTGGGGACCTCTTGTGGAGTTACGGACCTCAACGACATAAACCTTAATTCTGTCTCCGTCTCTAAGAACCTCGCCCTTAATCTGCTCGTTGGCGGTCAAAACAGCCTCGGTGAACTCGCTGTTGGAGGAAATTCTGATTGAAACTGAGCCGTTTCTCGCGTCAATGCGGGAGACGACGCCTGTGAGGATTTCGTGCTCCTTGGAGGTGAACTCCTCATAGACGATTCCCCTCTCCGCCTCGCGGATGCCCTGAATAATAACCTGCTTGCCGGCCTGAGCGGCAATGCGGCCGAATTCCTTTGTGTCAACAGGGATGCGGACAGTGTCACCCTCAGCGGCCTTTTTGTCTATTTTCTTTGCGGCCTCAGTCTGGATTTCGTGGGAGGGGTCTTCAACGTTTTCAACAACTGTCTTGTTGACGAACATGTCAATAACCTTTGCCTCCGGGTCAAGGATCAGGTCAACATTGTCCTCGCACTCGGGGTTGTTCTTCTTGAAGGCCGCCAGCATTGCCTGGCGGATCTTTTCGTACATGTAGTCCGCGGAAATTCCCTTTTCCTCAACCAGCATGTCCATTGCCGCGAAGAAGTCCTTGGCGTTAATTCCCTTTTCCGCCGCGACCGCCTTTGTTCTTGAGCTCATTTTTCTTTATATACTCCTTTTTCAAAATGTAATGTGAAGCTTCGCCACGGCGATGTCCGCCTTGCTAAGCAACACAGGTTTTCCGTTAATAATAATTTCCGCCCCGTCCGGGCCGTATTTGCTCAGTGTTCCCACGAACACCTTCTGCCCGTCAATGGGCTTATATGTCCTGACCTCAACCTCGCTGCCGATATACGCGGCGAAGTGCTCCGGCTTTTTCAGCTCACGCTCAATTCCCGCCGAGCCCACCTCGAAGGTATAGCTGCCCTCAATGGGGTCCGCCTCGTCAAGAATCGGGTCCAGCGCCCGGCTGACGGCCTCGCAGTCATCAATTCCCACGCCGCCTTCCTTGTCGATAAAAACACGGAGGTAATAGGTTCCCGCTTCCTTAACGTATTCCACGTCCCACAGGGTGCAGCCGGCCTCTTTAACCACCGGCTCCGCAAGCCGCGCAACCGTATCTGTCGTTTTGCTCATGTATATCCGACCTCCCGGTCAAAAAACTCTAAAAAAGAGTAGGCCGAAGAGCCTACCCTGATTTACTGTATGGTATTGTAGCACAGATGGGAGGAGAATGCAAGCATTAATTAGTTAGGAGTTAGGAGTTAGGAGTTAGGAAATAATTTTTAATTCGGAATTAGGAATTAGGAATTAGGAAGTAAATCTAATAACTAATAACGAATAACTAATAACAAATAACCACTAAGCATTGGCGCTCCTGTTGAATTATTCATTCTTCAACATTCAGTATTAATTATTCGTTAGCGAGCTTATAACTCCTAACTCCCAATTAGCGCTTCGCGCTCAGCGCTAACGTTAACAATCATTGACAACTCCCACATTAATGTATATAATAGTGAACATTAAAGGATGGTGAATGCGGTGAAAAAAGCGGCGTATAACATACTCCCCGTAACTGAAGAGATATTAAGCTCCATGGGGGAGCAAATCAAGCTCGCCAGACTCCGGCGTGGTCTTTCCGCCGAGCTGGTGGCCGAGAGGGCCGGAATCAGCCGTGCCTCACTGTGGAAGGTTGAAAAGGGCGACCCGTCCGTTGCAATGGGGATATACGCCGCGGTCCTTCATGCCCTTAACAATCTTGACAAGGACCTGCTCCTCGTCGCCAAAGATGATAAGCTTGGACGGCAGCTGCAGGATTTGGAGCTGAAAACCGGAAAAAGAGCCCCAAGGAGGAGCAAATAATGGCCGGAAGTGAAAAAACCGTTTATGTATATGATGATTTCAGCTCAGACTCTCCCCTTCTTATGGGCAGATTGTTTGTTTCAGTTGTCAGGGGCGGCGAAAGCTACTCCTTTGAATATGACAATCAATGGCTGAAAGCCACCGCTCCCGCATTAAGCCTTGACCCTGATCTCATGCCATATGGGGGCAGACAATATTCATCGGGCAAAAATATCTTCGGTGTTTTTGCTGATGCGTCACCGGACAGGTGGGGCCGGGTTTTAATGAACCGGCGCGAAAGAATTCTTGCAGACAAAGAGAACCGCAAACCCTCAAAGCTATATGACAGTGATTACCTTTTGGGTGTATATGACGAGACAAGGATGGGAGGAATCAGATTTAAGCTTGACCCCTCCGGCCCATTTCTTTCTGACGACCGGGAAACCGCTGCTCCTCCCTGGACTTATTTACGCACTCTTGAGGAAGCGGCTCGAAGCTTTGAAGCCGATGAGACAGGCCTGGCCGAAAAATGGGTCCGTCAGCTGATAATGCCCGGGTCCTCCCTTGGCGGAGCGAGACCCAAGGCCACCGTTAGTGATGCCTCAGGCCAGCTATGGATTGCGAAATTCCCCTCCCGAAACGATGAAAATGACACCGGCGCCTGGGAAATGGTGGCCCATGACCTGGCAGTGCGCTGTGGACTTAACATACCTGAGGCAAGGCTTGAGAAGTTTTCTTCCCTGGGAAGCACATATCTCGTCAAGCGCTTTGACAGAATAAAAAGCAAAAGAATACACTTTGCTTCCGCAATGACTCTTCTTGGCAAAACGGACGGCGCCTCCTCTTCAGACGGGAGCAGTTACCTTGATATTGCCGCACTTATAAAATCCTCAGGCGCAAGCCCAAAAAAGGACCTGCAGGAGCTCTGGAAGCGGATTGTGTTCAGCATGGCGATTAACAACACTGATGACCACCTTAGAAACCACGCTTTTATCCTAACCAAAAACGGCTGGACCCTTTCCCCGCTGTTTGATGTTAATCCTGTTCCATATGGCAATGAGCTTTCGCTGAACGTAAACGAATATGACAACACGGTCAGCATTGATCTTGCAGTGGAAACCGCCGGAAGGTTTGGTCTGAAGGAAAGCGAGGCACGGGACTGCGCAGCTGAGATGCTGAAAATTATAAATAAAAGCTGGGCTGCTGTCGCCGCAGGATATGGTCTTAGCAGAAGGCAAATTGAGGAAATGCGCCCCGCGTTTATGGAAGAATAACAAAAAAGCTCTGAAATTCAGAGCTTTTTGTTTATGCATTTATTTTTATTGAATTATGTTAATTATATTACTTCCTAATTCCTAATTCCCAATTCCTAATTGCCTTATCATTCCTAATGATAAGGCGAAGGCCGTCGACCGCGACGCGCACTGCGGCGCTTGTATCCTCGCTCTGGGGTTGGTCAAGTCCTGCCGCCTCGCGCTCCTGGTTCCAGACCACGTGGAAGCATGCTCCCGCCCGGCAGCCCCTGGCCGCCGCAATAACAAACAGCGCCGCCGACTCCATTTCCGAAGCCTTAACGCCCATCATCTTCCAGGCGTTCCAGTAATACTTCAGCTGGCTGCCAACGGCCATGCTGTCAGGGCTGTGCTGACCATAGAAGGAGTCCTTGCACTGGACAACGCCAACATGAACCCTCTTCCCCGCCGCAACCGCCGCGTCCCGGAGGGCCGAGGCAATGTCAATGTCAGATACCGCGGGAAACTCAATGGGGGCATATTCAAGGGACGTGTGCTCAAAGCGGATCGCCCCGCTGGCAACAACAATGTCACCGGACTGAACGTCCAGATCAATCCCCCCGCAGGTCCCGCAGCGAATGAAGGTGTCAGCCCCCAGGTGGTGCAGCTCCTCCACCGCGATGGCAGTGGAGGGCCCGCCGATGCCCGTGGAGCAGACGGTTACCAGCTCACCGTCCAGCGTGCCGCTGAATATGTTGAACTCCCGGTTGTATTTAACATGCCAGGACTCGTCAAACAGCGCCGCAATGCTCTCGCAGCGCCCCGGGTCCCCGCAGACAATTACATATCTGCCAATGTCTCCCTTTTTGCACTTAATGTGATATTCCAGCTCTTGCTTTTGCATCGCCGCTCTGTCTCCTTCCTGAATGTTTGTGTTTGTGGTGTTTGTGGTGTTGGTGGTGTTGGTTTATCTGTGTTTCCGTCCATGCATCATTGCCACTGCCACTGTAATTGGAATTAAAATTCCAAGGGAGGAAGCAATAATCATGAGGAGGGATAACTCGTAATCCTTTGCAGTCCCATGTGTTTCCAGTGATGATGTACTGCGTGTATGTGTTGATAATGATGCAACGTCTTCCTTATCCTGGCTTAAGATTTGCTCCGATTCTGTCTCAGGGGCAGAGGCTGCACCGTTTTCCGCAGGCATTGACTGTCCCTCATTCCCGGCCACATAAGTCGATGAGCTCGAATATACATTTGCATTAACCGCTTCCGCTGAAAGAGTCAATGTAATATCCTGTCCTATCCTCGGTGTGGCAGATGCTTGTTCTTCCGCTGAGGCCGATTGCTGAGTGGATGTCGCTGTCACCTTGGGGGATTCATACTTTATGTTTTCTTCCGGAATATATACTGCAGCATTTTCACTGATATTATACAATATGCCGTCAGCAAACGCGCCTGATTCAATGCTCGTTATTGTGTCCGGCAGGTTAACCGCGGTTATCCATTGCGAATCGCTGAAGGCGCCCGATGCTATTGTGTTTACCGGGGTTCCGGCAATTGTCGCCGGGACGGTTATTATGCCGTCGCCAAAGCAGCCTACAATGGTTATTGAATCGCCGTTTACTGTATAATACAGCGAACCCTCAGTATAAATTTCTCCCTCTGCATTTGCCCATATGCTGCAGTTTATAATCAGCAATAGGGCTATACATAAACTTAAAATTCCTGTTTTCACAGATTACTCTTCATAGTTCACATTGCTTCCCGGTGTATCACCAAATCCGCCGGAAGTTGCTATTATGTCTTCATGTTCAAATGTTATAATTTTAATTTCAGCCTCTTCAAATTTTTTCTTTTCCATTTTACATCTCCTCCATTTATTATAAGTCTTATTTCGAAGCCGTTCCGCTTTTAGCCGGGCTGTATATGTAAACAAGCTCATTGCTGCTGTTTCTGAGAATCATATATCCTGCCGCATAAAATGTTTTATTTTCCGTTGCAGTGTTTATATTCAGCGCAAATGTCCCGGTTAAGTCTGTTTTCGCGTCTGAACTTTTATATATACCTTCCACAAGACCACCATCTGTTTTAAAGGGAGATGCATGTAATGGGTTGAACTCCGACGGGCTATATAGTATTCCTTGCTCCACCACCGAATATTCATCAGGCACACTTCGTGTAGCTATGAATGTTACGGTGTATTTCCCTGTGTCAGTGTTATATGAATTAACCACTTCGGTTAGATTAATAATTGGCTGCTTAGCTTCAGTCGCCTCACCTGTTTTTACATAAACCGCGGTAAGCGTAGTATCATGCATGGGCGATATTGTGATGCTTTCGGTCGTCCCGATTATCACACCTTCGACCATCCAGCAAGAGAAGCTGTAGCATTCAATTGTCTCCGCCGCAGCCGATAAGTACTTTCCTTTTTGCACAGCTATTGTTTTCGGCTCACCGTTCAAACCGTCTCCGCTGCAATTAACTGTAACTATGAATATATTTTCCTCCGCCGTGTACTGCGGCTTTACCTCGATGTACTCTGAACCCGCATTTATTGCTGATGCAATTTCATCGGCTGTTGCTGACCAACCGGTAAATTTATATCCCAGCTTAAATGGTGCCTCCGGATAGGTTATATCACTCGCAGCAAGCCCCGTGGTATATTCCGCGGTGCTTATCACCTGGCCATAAGCGTTCAGGAACGCCACTGTCGCCTTCGAGCTTTGCTGCTCATAGGTTTTTGCCTTTAGCGATGTATAGGAGCCGATGTTAAATGAATATGCCTTATCTGTGCTAACGACTTTGTCGCTGCCGTTTACCCAATATTTGAATGTATTGGAGCCGGTATATGAAACTGTGATGCTGCTCCCAGGTATGCAGCTGTAAGCGCCATCAGCGCCTGTTGCTCCTTCAACGCTGTAAGAATCCGCGTCTATAGCCAGGCCAAATGTATATCCGGTTTCAGCCACATATTTCGCCGTCATTGTGCAGTCGCATGTTGGATAAAATGTATATGTCTGCTCTGTGGATTGGCAGTTTTCGTCAGCGCTGCTGTACCAGCCGGAGAATGAGTAACCGGCAATAGAAGGAGCGGTCACTGTTGTGCTCTCGCCTGATGCAATTCTTCCACCGCCCGAAACATGGGCAACAGTCATCCCGGAAGCTGATGAGGAAGAAACCTCAATTTTATAATATACCGATGGTGATGGGTCCGGTGATGGTTCAGGATCCGGTTGCTGAACAGCCGCTCCGTTTGTCCAGACTGTTTCGCCGTCAAGTGTAACCGTAAGTCCGGAGTTTTTAACCGAGCCAAGAGCACTGACTAAGGCTTCCCTTGTAAGCGTTGCTCCATTGAATGTATTACTGCCCGAGATGTTAATAATCCAGTTTCCTGCTCCGGCCGGAGAATTAATTAAGCCTGAGCCGAATGTGCAGCCGCTGATATTTACCGTGCCCGCGCCCGAATTGGAGGTTGTAAGATTAACAGGTGCATTAAACGTGCAACCCGCAAAGGTAAAATTGCTTCCGTCCGCTGTACCGAATGAATTTTCAGAGTAAGATGGTGTAAAGCTGCAGTTTGAAAATATTGCTCCGTTTGATCCCCAATAGCAGAAATATTTGTTAAAAACGCAGCCGGCAAAACTCAGTGAATTAGTACCAACAAATCCCGAGTTATTATCATCTGCCGTCACTGTCATATTGCTCATTGAAACATAGGCATTCTCAAACGCTTGCGTTGAAGATCCGGCAGAACCGTCATTAACAACGCAAACCAATGTTCCATCGCCGGATCCTGTCAACGTAACATTTGCTTCGGGTTGTCCAAGATATCCATTGATTGTATATGATCCTTCGTCCAAATCAAGTGGTTGGAAATCGTAGCCAATAAGAGCATTGACCAGTTCACCGTTATAATCGTATTCGGTAATCCTATTTTCTCCAAAGGCTGATGCCTGAAGCAGGCAAAGGAAAATCAATGGAAAAGCCAGAAGCGATACGAGCTTTTTCATTTAGCGGCCCCCAAAACTAAAGTTGAATTAAACATTATGTAAATTGTAATATGAGTCACATTGTTTGTCAACTTAAAAATTTACAGGCAAAGAAAAATCCCGCCAAAATGACAGGATTTTATATATGGTGCGGGTGTGGGGACTTGAACCCCAACGCCGGAAGCACAAGAACCTAAATCTTGCATGTCTGCCAATTCCATCACACCCGCATATTAAATTAAAAACTACCTGAAGCTCAGGTAGTTTAGTGGAGCGGCTTACGAGGCTCGAACTCGCTACCTCCACCTTGGCAAGGTGGCGCTC
>R07__coassemble_819_pt1 | contig 9786 bp, 11 predicted proteins | sample R07__metabat2_low_PE_036 | metagenome-assembled genome bin R07
ACAACTACATTCTGAAATGCTTTGTTCTGATTGATTTGAAGATCGGTGATCTGACGCATCAGGATCTTGGGCAGATGCAGATGTATGTCAATTACTATACACGCCGGATGATGAATGAAGGCGACAATCCTCCTATCGGTATAGTCCTCTGTGCGGATAAGAGCGACACATTGGTAGAATTCACTCTTTCCGAGGACAATCGGCAGATTTTTGCCGCAAAGTATTTACCATATATGCCGACCAAAGAAGAATTGAAACGAGAACTGAACCTGGACGAATTTGAACGGCTTGAATGATCTCTTGTAACTATATGCGGAAAGAATGCATGCAGTCAAAGTACAGTTCATCCGCACAGACACGATATGGCACGCAAAGGCCGGCTGCCCAAATAGGCGGCCGGCCTTTTGCCGTTTAATCTGCTGTTGTGACGGATTCATTGATAATCAGATTTGTCCCGTCAAGCACATATCCTTCAGGAACATCAAAGACTACACTGAAGCTTGTGTTTGTATAGCTCAGGTTCCCTTCCGTGACCGCGCTCTTTGTAATGACTACGATTGCCACATATTCGCCCAGCATGATGCCTTCTTTTTGCTGAACCAGCTCATACAGATCATCCATAGACATTCTTCCGTCGGTAATCGTAAAATCCGCTCGGGCCCATTGTCCGCTCGGGGTGAAGTAATCCGGTAAGGTAGATTCAAAGTCGCCAAGACCAAATGTCAGTTCGGCAAGCTTGAAGGAGAAATCTACCCATGTATAAATCTTTCCACCTGTTTCTGCGGAGTCGGCAGTCTCCGGTGAAGCTTCTTCCGCCTTGGTACATTCCGCCGTATAGAAATAGGCGCGGCCGCTCGGAAGGGTGGAAGTGATGCTCAGAGTCAGCACACCATCCGTGAGGGACCAGTTCCCTTCCGCCTTGCTGAACTGACTTGTTTCCGCAGAAGTCACGGTGAAGGTGTTGCCTTGTGCCGATATGCTGATGGGATTGCTTTCCGTATAGCCGTTCTGTTCAAACGCATATTCGCCGGTTCCGTCGTCCCGGATAGTTATCGTCAGGCTGATAGAAGGCCCGCCGTTTTCCGGAATGCCTGTGCCGTTCCATGTGCCTGCCAGCCCGGTGGGGATGCCGGCTGCAATGAATACCGTGGAAACAAGAAAGACAACTTCCTCCTCTGCCAACGCAGCGGAGAGCAAAGTTGTCGGCAGACACAGGACCGGCAGAAAGGAAAGCAGTTTTTAAGTTCCCGTCCTCCTTGGTTGCTGCGTATTATCTGTGAAAGCCATTGATTTCGAACATGGCGATGCAGTCCTCGCAGACAGCACTGCCGATGGAGTGATCCTTCGCTGCCATGTCAAGGATCATCATATCCACCTGGGCGTCGCTGAGGTTTCGCCCAAAAAAGGCCATCGTATTTTTCTGATGTTGGCGGTAACCCGGAGACGCGTAGAAGACTGCGTTGGGAACGATCCATGCCTTCTTTCCCTGCAATGCCGAGTTGCACACATCGCAGACACCGTTGCCGGTGTAGGGGCTGAAGATCTTCTTAAGACGCGTCTTGCCGCAAATTGTGCACTTCTCCTCGCAACGTCCACTGAGTGGCTGATAGTCGTGATTGCTGTCCCTGTGAGTTCCGCAGCGGCTGCAGGTGCAGCCGTTCCATTTGTGACCGAATAAGCACGCAATTCCCATATTTTTTCCTCCGTTTCAAGTATTTTACTGTATTTCAAAGGTGATCGTGCCCGGTTCCTTTGCCGTCTCCGGCAGCTGCTTGCCGACGACCGACGTTTCCGGCTCAGCAAATTCAGCAACGGTGAAAGGTTCGTGACGGCATCGCACAGGTCCGGGCAGCAAAGAAATGTCATGGCTGCCCTCAGGGGTATCTACCGCGGCATAGCGCAGGTCTTTTAAACATAGGGGCTTCGTCTCACCCATCACTGCAATCTGCCTGAGTTCATTTTCCGAACAACTTTCCGAAAAGCCCTCCCGACTTTTTAGGCTTAACCTGCGGATATTTTGCCGTTACATCCTGCGTCAGCGTCATTTGTCCCGGCGCGCAGATTTACTTCAAACACGTGGCTGCACCCATTACACATTACCACATTGTCCTGAATCCCATTGGATCTTGCCAGTTGTGCGGCATTGCCAAAGGCAAAGCTTTTCCGCAATTCGGACAAGTGCCCTGAGACTTCATCAGCACGTCCCCGAACTTGTCGCCGTTTCCAATAATCATAGGTGTTCCTCATTTTTTACATAAGATATTCCAGCATTAACGCAGTATTTTTAGCTTTTTCTCCATTTTCTCAGCAGCAATAGCCCCGGGATGAGGAAGATAAGACCGGTAAACAGATACGCCATCAGCATTGTGGAATTGCCCGCCCCGGAAAAGATTTCGCATATGGCCATGATTATTGCGCCGCCTGCCTCAATCAGGAAGAAAACGCAAGCAACTTTTCCCAACAGGGAGATTGATTTGTCGCCGGACGCCTTCCTTTCTGCGGCTTTGCGGATTCCATCGCCGATTGCCATACCGATAAGGCTTGGAACCGCACCGCCCATCAGCAATATACAAAAAGCCTCAGCCACATTCACTATGCCGCCGGATACAACGACCCCGTTGACTTTATAAACATAGGCACCGGAAACCGTTGAAGAATCCAGCATGGCATAGCCGATTCCCAAAACAGCGCCTGCGGCTATGGCGATAAAGACACCCGATAAATCCAGGTTGCCAAGTCTTTTTGCACTGCCCACAGTTCGGACAACAATTGATACTGCTGCGAGTATCAGATAGATTTTTAAAAACAAGGGCATGAACTATTACTCCTGATAAAATCCGTTAATATCTCTGCCAAAGCTGCCCTGGGGGGTATCTACCACGACATAGTACAGTCTCTTGCTGACAGGCTTTGTTTTCAGAAACTCCAAAGCGCTCGCCTTATCCGGTCCCTTGTAAACTTCATACACACTGACACCGTCGTTGCCTCTGACAGTTTCGGAATAACGCACCTTTGAGGCATCGCCTGCACCGACAGATGCTTTTACATTAGCTGAGGGAGCATCACTGTTTTTTCTGCTTCCGCCGCAGCGGGTGAATATTTCTTCTGCCTGCCGGAATTCTGCAAGGGTCAGATCATTACCCGCAATCATCACCTCATACTGTCCGGTGGGCTTGCCGTAATTTGTAATCTCGTAGCAGCCAAAGGTCATCATGCGCTCGCAGATAAGTTTGCCCGAATCCTCGGCCTTGTGAATGAAAGGCAGCTCCAGCATGGCTTCCACTGCCGCGTCACCGTTGGGCATAATAAACATGGTAAAAGGCGGTTTCACCGAGAGACGAGGCCTCTCCACCGTCCAGTAGCTCACCGCCTGTGACATGGTTTCGTGGCGTGTTCCAAGGTTATCCGACTCGGTCCATTTCTTTTCCTGTGCTGTACCTGCTGCTGTCTTTTTCTTGAAAAAATTAAAAATTCCCATATTATTTTTCCTTTCTTATATTATTGTTAATCAGATTCAGTATACATCCGCCAACAACAAGAACCGTTCCCACTACGGCAGCCCATGCACCCCATCCAAGGCCAACCGTAAGTCCTCTGTTTAAATAGCCCGGCCGGTCGTGAATAAATATTACGAGGAGAACAGTCTGAACAGCTCCGATGACGAAGCTCAACGCAAGGGCTGCTTTGTCCCGGCGCAGTAGAACCGGCAGTATTAACAAAACGGCAGGGGCAGCAACAAAAAGCCGGATCCCGCCCTGATATATAGAATGGGATTTATCGCCAATAAGCTGATACGGTGCAAAAGCGGAAAAACATTAAGAACAATGCCCGCTAAAACTAAAATTGGGTTCTGTTTATCAATGCAATTTCAGCTCCTTTGACTGTCATGCGCTTTACCTTAACAGTATAAGCCGCGGAAAGGCTCGGTTGGTGGACATTGTGTCTACTTTTCGATGGAATTTGCCTTCATGTATTCAAATACCTTGTCGGCGTTAGCGATGGCGATGGCCGCTTCTCCGCGGGAGAGATCGTTAGGACGATTGACACCGGTCAGAATCCCGTGCTCTTCGCACCATATCTCCGATACCCGAATGCCGGGATATTCACCGTTATCGTCCTTCAGGCTCGACCAGTCGGATACCACATCCGGCCAGTAAAGCTTCGTAACGAAGTACGCCATCTGTGCGCGATAGATATACTGGTTATCGTCCAGATTCCAGGGCATGAAGTGATCTTCGGTCTCCTGCGGGGGTTCCAGCTGTGAACCGGTACGCGCGTAATCCTCATCCATGCCGTACATTTCCACCAACGCGTCGCGAAACAGTCCGATCGTAGCGTATTCGCTGATCTCGTCGAAGAGATGCGTGCCGAATTTCTCCTGCAGATACGCAACAGCCTCCTCCTGCCGTTCAGTGTCCGGCATTACAGAAGCGATGACCGTGTCGTCCAGAAACGGGCTGTAGGTGACTTTCTCGTATATTGTGTGTCCGACCAGATACACAATGCCCAGCGCAGCGGCGACACAAAGGGCGATTCGCAGCCTTTTTCGCAATTGTGCCGAAGGATTCGCGTTCATCAGCTCCTTTTTCACGGCCTTCATATCCTTCGGACGCTTATTCGGCGATAAATTCGTGCATTCGGCGATCAATTGTTCCAGTGGGCGATAGAGGCGCACATTCTTATTTTCACGAATGCTGCCCGTAAGCAGATAGCGCAGAAGCACCCCGAAGGAATAGATATCGGAACGGCAGTCGGTCTGTGCAAAGCCGTACTGCTCCGGTGGCGCGTAGCCGCGCGTCCCAAAGAACACGGTATCGTTCTCGGCTTCCATCTTCACCACGCGGGCGACATCGAAATCAATCAGCGTTACCGTTCCATCCGTCGAGAGGATGATATTCTCAGGCTTTATATCGCGATGAATCACAGGATTCTCAAGCGTGTGCAGATAGATCAGAATATCCGCCAGCCGCAGCGCAATCGATACGATTTCCTCCCGCCTAAGCTCCTTTTCCTCAGCGTATTCATTCAGCGGTATTCCTTCAATGTATTCACGGATGATGCAGAGCCATTTGTCGTTTCGATAGAAAGCGAAAAACTTCGGCAGCCCGGGTGCGTCAAAGGACCGCAGTACCGTTTCCTTCGGGTTCAGCGGATATTTCTCCGTATCATACAGCTTGGCCACCGCGCGCATCCCGTCCGATTTGCGAAGAACCAGGAATGTCTCGCGCCCGTCATGATCCGCGAGGCATTCCAACTGGTCATACTCCGCCAAAAATTCCCCCGGATAATTCCAACTCTCATGCAGATCGTTGATACTGCGGATCGCTTCGTTCAAATCATTCATCGCTGCTATCCTTTCCCAAAACCGGAAGCTTCAAATCATGTAATATAATCTGGGTGTCAGTCAGTGAAATACGGTTGTGCAGACAGTAGAGGATTACCATATCACGCTTGACCTTCGGATACAATGCGGACTTGCAGGCATACTTCAGCATCTTCTGCGCAACATCCACATCCGCTTCGAGCCCGAACGCTAATTGAAGTACCGTGTCCCGCGAAGGTTTGCGCGTACCTGAATACAATTTATGCCCGTAGGAACGTTCCAGATTGGCACGCTTGGTCACCTGTTCACAGGTCATGCCCTTTTCCGCGGTCAACGCGGTAATGTATTCCCCGAAGCTCGGTATATCCATGCTGTGTTCGGTATACCTCAGCAAATGTTCCAGGCTCTGTTCCTTAAACAGCAGTTTTAAAAGCTCATCTGTGTTTGACCCGTTATTATTAGTCACATGCAATACCTCCGTAGTCATAAATATTCAATTTTAATATAGCATATTTTTTGAATGGACGTGTGGACATTTTGTCCACCGGATGCCTTCTTATTTTCCGTCGATCATTTTACCAAAAACAGTATGCCGGCAGCACTTCTGGCAGAGAATCATTCCGAAAACAGCACCAATGGCAGTTTGCAGGATGATATAGTAAATAATCTGATAAGCCTGAAAGAATTTATTGACATGTTTAAGGGTGAGCCGGTGAAAAGGGCTAAAAAAGACAGCCCCCAGAACAGAGGGGCTGCCAGTGATAATAATGTGATTATCAGACCATTCGGTGTCCTTTAATGGGCTACCGAAAGAGATAACCAGCGGTTTTGATTTTTCTTAGCCAATCCGTTAACGACAGTGCTCATCTCTGTGTTACTGTTTTATGAACACTGCGCTAAATCCGGAGCATTTTTTACTAAACTTCATCAGCCCAGCTGCTGATAAAGTTCCAGGTATTGTTTCGCCGAGTTGTTCCAGGAGACATCCTTGTTCATGTCTCTGACAACCATCTTGTCCCAGCTTGAGCGGTTGTAGAAGTAAAGCTCCTTTGCGCGGTTTACAGCATCCAGCAGCAGGTAGGACTCATAGCGGTCAAAGGTAAAGCCATTGCCGCAGTCTTCATATTTGTTATATGGCTCAACAGTGTCCTTCAGGCCGCCTGTTTCTCTGACGATGGGAACCGTGCCATAGCGCATGGCTATCAGCTGGGTCAGGCCGCAGGGCTCAAACAGTGAGGGCACCAGCAGCGCGTCGGCGCTGGCGTATATCTCGTGGGAGAGATCCTCGTCATACATAATGCATGAGCAGACCTTGCCCTTGTTTGTCTCCTCATACCAGCGGAAGGAGTCCTCATAGAACTTGTCGCCGGTGCCGAGAATGGCAACCTGGGTGTTGTCGTCAACAATCTGAGGCATAATGGCGTTAATCAGGTCAAGGCCCTTCTGGTCGGTCAGGCGGGAGATGAGTCCGATTACGAACTTGCCGCTGTCCTTTTCAAGGCCAAGCCGCTCCTGCAGAGCCTCCTTGTCCTGCGCCTTTTTGGCAATAACGTTCTCCGCGTCATACTGAACGGGAATGTGGCTGTCTGTTGCCGGGTTCCAGATGTCGCAGTCAATGCCGTTAACAATGCCCGTCAGCTTCCCGCTGTGATAGGAAAGGTGCCCGTTCAGGCGCTCGCCATAAAAGTCCGTCTGAATTTCATATGCGTAGGTGCGGCTTACGGTGGTAATCTTGTCGGCATATGCAAGGCCGCCCTTCATCATGTTAACCGCGTTGTAGCCCTGGGAGAGATTTTCGCCCTTAAAGGCCTCGTCCGGCAGCCCGGACCAATATTTCAGGTGGTCCTCAGAGCACATGCCCTGGAAGCGGAGATTGTGAATTGTAAGCACCGATTTGGCCCCTCTCAGCTCAGACTGGCTGAAAAGGGTCTTCAGATAAACCGGCACCAGCGCCGCCTGCCAGTCGTGGCAGTGGATAATGTCGGGAATCCAGTTCATATAAAGCATTGCGTCCAGGCTCGCCTTGCTGAAGTAGCAATACTTGGGAATGTCCGCGTAAAGGTCCGTATACGGCTTGCCCCAGGAGAAGAACTCGTCGTTCTCGATGAAGTCATAAATAACGCCGTCGTTGATATATTCCATAATGCCCACGTAATACTGCTTCCCGTCTGAGCACAGGGGGATATAGAAGTTGCCTCTGAATACCATCAGGTCACGCCACTTTTGGGGTATGCAGTGGTACTTGGGCACAAACACGCGGACCTCGCAGCCCTGGGCAGTCAGCGCCTTGGGCAGAGCGTACATAACGTCACCAAGGCCGCCGGTTTTAATGAACGGATAGCACTCCGAGCCGATGAATGCGACTTTTGTTGGGTTAGACATTTTTCCGGTTCCTTCCTTTTTTATTTTTGTTTTTTATTTGACTGTTTTATATGTTACCATAAAAAGCCGATATTTCAAATATATCTTTTAACCTCCGCCGGTGAAATTCCCTTTTCCCCGGCGATTTTTGCAATGTCCTCAAATTCCGGCTTTTCTTTTTTAACGCCGTAGCCCTCCGCCGTCTTAACGGTCACCGGGCCATATGGTGTCTCCACTGTGCGAAAGGTCCTCTCCAGCTCATACCGCTTAAATTCCGTCTCCCGCACTCCCAGCGTCGTCGTGTATCTAAAAAGGCAAGTCAGCATTTCCTCCCGCTGCTCCCGGCGGCACATGCATCTGAGCATAACCGCCGGCCGTCCCTTTTTCATTCCGATGTTTATGTAATAGGCGTCCAGGGCGCCCGCGTTCATAAGGCGCTCCAGGGCGAAGGATATGTCTTCCCCCGTCATGTCGTCTATGTTGCAGGCCAGCTCAATAACCTCCGTCCCGGCCCTCTCTGTCTCACCCAGGAAGACTCTGACGATATTGGCGCACTCAAAGTCCTTGCGGCCCGTTCCAATTCCCGCGGCTTCAATTCTCATCCGGGGCATGGGGACAAAGTCCTCTGCGAAATACTTCAGCAGCGCCGCTCCTGTCGGGGTGCAAAGCTCCGCCTTAACGTTCCCTGCGTAAATTGGAACGCCCCGCAAAATCAGCTCCGTGGCCGGGGCCGGAACCGGCAGCACTCCGTGGGCGCACTTAACGGTCCCGCTCCCGGTGTTAACCGGCGAGGCGATAATCCTCTCCGGCGAGAGCTCATAAATCAGCTGGCATACGTTCAGAACATCCGCCAGAGCATCAATCGAGCCCACCTCGTGAAAGTGGATGTTTTCCATCTCCCGGCCGTGGACCCGGCTCTCCGCCTGCGCGATTAGCATAAAAACGGCCTTCGCGTCAGCCCTGACCCTTTCCGGCAGGGGCACACTGTCGATAAATTCAACAATCTCCCCAATCCCGGTGTGATGATGGTGGTGCTCGGCCCCGTCGTGGACGTGGGTGTGCTCCCCCTCTTCCTCTCCGTCAATAATAACGTGGACGTGGGTTCCCCCAATGCCGCACTTTTCGTCCCGCTCCGCGGAAATGACCGCCCTGCCCGCCAAAGCCTCGTTCATCCGGCGCAGAAAGTCCTCCCTGTCCGGGTGCAGCTCCAGCAAAGCGGCGGTAAGCATGTCTCCCGCGGCGCCCATGGCGCATTCAATGTAAAGTGTCTTCATATTAAATAATCAATCCAGATGGTTTATCATTCCGGCCAGATACCCTGCTCCGAATCCGTTGTCTATGTTGACAACCGAAACGCCGCTGGCGCAGGAATTCAGCATGGAAAGCAGCGCCGCGATTCCCCCCAGGGAGGCGCCGTAGCCCACGCTGGTAGGAACGGCGATAACCGGGCAGTCCGCCATTCCGCCGATGACCGACGGCAGTGCGCCCTCCATCCCCGCCACAGCGACGATGACTCTCGCGCTCATTATATACTCCATGTTGTGCAGCAGCCGGTGGATGCCGGAAACCCCCACGTCATATAGTCTGATAACCTCGTTGCCCAGAACCTCCGCCGTAATGGCGGCCTCCTCCGCGACGGGGATGTCACTTGTTCCCCCTGTGGCAACGACGATTTTGCCCTTCCCCGTTGGGGCCGGCTTTTCGCCGATAATTCCGGTCTTCGCCAGCTCGTTGTAATCCAGGGGCAGCTCCGCTCCAACGAACTCCGCCGCCTCCTTGTCCATTCTGGTAATAAGAACGGTCTTCTGGCCGTGCTCCAGCATGGTTTTGGCAATGCCCAGAATATGCTCCTTTGTCTTGCCGGCGCCATATATAATCTCCGGCACGCCCTGGCGGATTCCACGGTGCATGTCCACCTTGGCATAGTCGCCCACCTCTTCAATGGGCTCCATCTTCAGCTTCAGCACCGCCTCGTCGGGTGTTATTGTCCCGCCGGCGACCCCGTCCAGCAGTTTTTTAAGTTCCAGCTTGTCCACTTTATCCTCTATCCTCTCCGTCACCTTGAGACTTGCGACTCTTCTCAGGCACTCAGGTACCCAGGT
>R07__coassemble_868_pt1 | contig 9404 bp, 5 predicted proteins | sample R07__metabat2_low_PE_036 | metagenome-assembled genome bin R07
TCGGCAAGGGCTCCAACGGGACCATCTACCGCCTGGACAGGGACAGAATTGCAAAGATGTATCCTGCCGGCACCTCATATATGGTTCCCACTGACGAGGTGGAAAGAGCACGGCAGGCGTTTTTGCTTGGCTTGCCTACCGCTGTCGCCTATGGAACGGTTACTTCAAACGGTATGGTTGGCGCGGTTTATGAGCTTGTTCACGCCGAGACGCTGTCTGAATATATAACCGGACATCCCGAGGAATTCGACAGGATGGCAAGAGAATATGTTAAGCTGCTGCGGCATATCCATTCCATCACCACCTCAGACGAAAAGCTTCCGGACTGCAAGGAGACCTACAGGCAGTATATCTCCGAGCTGGGAGACTGGTACTCTCCTGAGGAGCTGGACGCGCTGAGACGATTTCTTGATTATATTCCCGATGGTGACACGCTTTTGCACGGTGATTACCACGCCAACAACATTATGGTTGTTGACGGGGAGCTGGTGCTGATTGATATGGTGGACATGAGCAACGGGCATCCGGCTTTTGACTTTTTGAACACGGCCGCTACCCAGGCAAATCTTGTGGACTTAAACCCGGAATACGCCGAGCACCACACCAGAATGCCGGTTAAATATATAAAAATGCTCTGGAGCACGCTGCTGGAGAGATACTTCGTGGACCTTTCGGCCGAGGAGCTGAAGGAGAAGGACAGGCTGTTCAGGCTGATGTCCAAGTTCAAGGTCGGGCTGGCTCCCATTGTGGGCGCGGGACTGCCGGAGGAGCTTATCCGAGCAAGCGTGGACGACGCGAAGAAAAATTTTATTCCCTATATCGACACGCTAAAAGGAAGGATTGACTTCTAAATAACAAAAGAGTATAATCCTCTTGTTATTTTATAAAAAAAGGAAGGACATTTTTTCGCCATGAGAAACATTAAAAAAATGCTGGCGGTTATTCTCGCTTTTGCTTGCCTGATGGCGCTAATGGTCTGCAGCGCGGATGCCGCATCCGCAACACCTGAAAAGGCTGCTCAGACTGCAACAGCAACAGCAGAAGAGGAAGAACCCACCTCATTTGAGGAAGCTGTTGAGGAAATGGGCGATAATCGTCTCCAGGGTCTGGAAACCATGGAGGTGGGTGATACTATCGACGAGGACTATAACGGCTGCCACATTACTGCCATAATGCCCCAGGAGGGACTGAGAGTTTTCCATGTTGACATGCCGGAGGACGCTCTGAACAAGGAGATTTATGATTTCACCTTTGTTCACGGTGACGGCTACCTGTGCGTTGAGCTCTTCGTCGCTCAGGACGGAGACAGAACTCTTCTCGTTTCCGACCTCTCCGAGGACGGGGAAGCACTGCCTATCTACATTACCCACTTTAACAACGAAGAGACCGGCACCATCGACCTTGATGACCTGATTGCCGGCATCAGCGGCGAGGCTGACCTTTATGTGGAAGAGGACGAGGACGGAACCGTTGTCCGCATTCAGGACCTGTATACTGACGACGGCGAGCTGATTGAGTCAGCTTACACCTACACTGAGTATTTTGATGACGACACAGCCCTCAGCGACACTATCATCTTCAAGGATGGCGTTGCGGTTGCAACAATCGAGTTCACAACAGACCTTGGTGACCCTGAGACACAGACTCTCGTTATTACTGACGAGCAGGCAACCAGCATCCTGAGCTATGAGCTTAATGACGGCGTAATTGACCTTGAAAGCGTAACAGTCGATGCCGGAGATGACTACTCCGCAATGGTTGACGCAATTGTTGAAGACGAGATTTATCTCCTTAACAGCCTTGAGACTGACGATGAATACGAGGCAGATCTTGGCGGCATGAAGATTGTCTTCACCAAGGTCAGCGACGAGCTGCTTTATACTAAGATCGATGTTCTTGGCGTTGCAACAGTTGAAGACTTCGTATATCCCCACGGCGATGGCTATGAGAGACTTTCATATCAGTATAACAACGATGACCAGAGCAACGGCAGCCTGATTGTTTATGAAATTTCCGAAGATGGCATGACAATGGACCAGGTTTATGAACTGCCGCTGAATTCAATCGACATTGCTGAAGCAGGCGAGCCTGTTCACGTTGTAATCTTTGACCAGACCTTCGACATTACCGGCGAGACCACCGAGAATGACGACGGCTCAGTCACGGTTTCCATCGTTATGACAGACGAGGAGCGCGAAGCTGTTATCTCAACTGACATCACAATTACAGAAGAAGAGGACGGAGCAACAATCTCCACCGTTGCCACAACTGAAGACGGCGCTGAGCTTTCTCTTGACTTCGTTATTGAAGGGGAGACACGCACAGTAACTCTCACTGACGCTGACGGCTCATATACTCTTACCTATGACCGGGACGATCTCGGCGAGCTGATTACAAGCTCACTGAACATGATATTCGGTTAATCCAATATAACCCATCTCACCGGAATGCGTTCCGGTAACCCTCCCTCAACAGGGAGGGCTTTCTATATATAAACTACGGACTGTTTATGGCTGAAATTTATTTGCAAACTGAATACACCTTGACTCCCGAGGGGATTGATGCGGCGGGGGAGGATATCCACCGTGCCGGGGAGCAGGCGAAGGTTTCCAAGCGGCATTTGGTGCAGCTGCAATACTTCGTGGAGGAGCTGCTGCTGAATATCCAAAGCGCAATCGGCCCGGAGGAGAAAATCTCTGTGGAGCTGAAAAATGACGCTCTGCGGCCAACGCTGTTTATCTCCTTCCCGGGGGAGCGCTATAATCCGATTGCCGATAAGGACGAGCCAGACAGCTATATCAGCACCATGCTTGGCAACGCGTATATAAGCTATTCATATACCTACGAGCAGGGGGAGAACCGGGTATCCATCAGAATTCCCGTCAAGGGTCCCAATGAATTCATCCGGGCCGCGGCTGCGTTTCTGCTGGCGCTCCTGGCGGCCTGGCTGCTTGAGCCGCTGCCGCAAAACGTTAAGCAGGCGATTTGCGACGAAATTTTAACTCCCATTGGCAACGCCTATCTGGCCACGGCCGGCACTGCGGGAATATTAATGATATTCTTCTCCCTGGTTACCAGAATCAGCCACATGAGGAGCACCCGTCAGCTGGAGAGAAAGGGCGCGGTGACGGTACGCCATGCGGTTAGGAAGAACCTGCTGGCGGTGCTGCTGATTGGCTTGACGGTGCCCTTTATCCTGCGGATAATCAGCTCCGACGCTGACTTTGCCGGGGCGGGCTGGGGAGATTTGTTTAAGCTGGTAATCGGCGTAGTTCCCGGGAACATTGTTGAGCCCTTTGCAAACAAAAACGCCATGCAGGTCTGCTTCGTGGCGGCGCTGCTGGGCGTGTTTACGCTGCGGCTCAAGGAGAAAACCAGAACCTTGTCCAAATGCCTTGACGATTTGAACAATATTGCCATGCCCTTTGCCAAGGCAATGCGCACTATTGTTTCCGGCTATATCTTCGTGGCTATTCTGGGGATTTTCCTCTCCGGCAAGCAGGCTGAGCTTAAGGAGTGCTGGAGAGTGTTCGTGCTGCTGATATTCTACGCGGTTATATATACCTTAATCACAAAGCTGATTACGAAATTTGTTTGCAAAATTCCACTCCACGAAAACTTCAAAAACAGCTTTAAAATCGGGCTTATGGGCTTTGCGGCCTGCTCGTCCATGACCTGCTTCGCTCTTAACAAGGAGCTGGCCATTAATAAATATGGCGCTGACCCGGAGAATGTTAACTTCTCAATGCTGCTCCAGCAGATTATATATAAGGTGGACATGATTGGCAGCCTTTCAATCTGGGCCTTGTTTATGGTTAAGTTTTATGGCATGAAGCTCACTCTTTCAGGCCTGGTGGTTATTTTGCTGATGACGACCATTATGAGCGTTGCCTCGCCCCCGGTTCCCGGCGGACTGATTGCCGCGTCAACGGCGCTGTTCGGGTGCATGGGCTTTCCTGAGGAGGCACTGGAGCTGTTCGTTTCAACAGTTGTGTTTTCAGACATGCTGCTCACCGGCATGAAGACCATGTGCGGCGCGGACGAGCTGGTGATTGTCGATAGAAAGTTAGGAGTTAGGAGTTAGGAGTTATGGCGAAAAAGTATCTTGAAAAGGAATATACACTTACACCGGAAAATATCGACGCCTTCAGCGCGGATATACGTGAGGCGGGGGAGACGGCGAAGCTTTCGCAAAAATATATTCTCCAGCTTCAGTACTTCACCGAGGAGCTGCTGCTGAACGTCCAGGCTGCCATGGGACAGGAGACAAAGGTAAGCGCAGTTTTGGAGTGCGGTCCCTTTGCCCGGACTCTTACGCTGAGATATTCCGGCCCGGAGCTTAACCCAATCAAGAACAGACCGGAATCAGACTCATATCTCAGCACCCTTCTTGAAGCTACGTCAGTTACCTGCTCCTATTCCCATAACGCTGATGGAACAAACCGTATCCTTGTCCACATTCCACGGAAGAAGCCCGGCGATCTGGTTATGGCCGTTGGAGCGATTGCCTTGGCCTTTGTTTGCGCGGGACTTCTTAAGCTTGCTCCCAGTGAGATTGGCGAGTCTCTGTGCGATGATATTCTGAACCCGATTGGTGACGCGTTTCTTGCCGTTATTTCCACCTGCGGCGTATTGATGATCTTTCTTTCTCTCATTTCCGGCATTACCCACATGAACAACGTTCGCCAGCTGAAGAGGAGCGGTTCAGTGGTGGTGAAGCATATAATGAAGAAGAATCTTCTTTCGGTAATAATCGTCGGGGCGACCGTTCCCTTTATTCTGCATATTGTGAACCTCGCCTCCACAGAGGAGAACACCTCCGGCGCACGGATATTTGACATGCTGATGGACATTGTCCCAACCAACATCATTGAACCGTTCCAGTCTCAAAACGCATTGCAAATATGCTTTGTTGCAATTTTAATCGGCGTTTTTATGCTGATATATAAAGACAAGACAAAAACCCTGACTGCATGCATAGATGAGCTGAACAATGTGGTTCTTTCAATAATCAGGGCGGTTTGCACGCTGCTTCCCGGCTATATATTCATCGCCTTCCTCAATATTCTGGTTAAGGACCAGCTGGAGGAGCTGGCAAGCTGCTGGATGGTATTCGCTTTTCTGCTGGGCTACGCGCTTGTATATATTATCATTACTAAGCTTACCACCAGAGCTGTGTGCAAAATTCCCCTTGGGCAAAATCTCAGGGAAAGCGGGAAGGTCGGCCTCATGGGCTTTATGACCTGCTCGTCAATCGCCTGCCTTGACAAAAACAGGGAGCTTACGGTTAATAAGTTCAAGGCCAACGAGGAAAACGTAAGCTTTGCAATTGTAATTCAGCAGATTATGTATAAGCCGGCAATTATTGGGTCTTTGGCAATATGGGTTCTTTGCATGATGAAGGTTTATGGCGTGCAGATCAGCGCTACGGAGCTGATTGTTATTCTTGTTACCACGTTTTTAATGGGTGTTGTGGCTCCGCCGGTGCCCGGGGGAGAGATTGCGGTTGCAACTGCTCTGTTTGCTAGCTTCAATCTGCCAACAACTGTCCTGGCGCTGTTTGTTTCAGCGTATGTATTTTCAGACATGATTTTAACCGGCATGCAGGTTACCTGCGTCAGCGACGAGCTGGTGATGATGGACAGGAAGTTAGGAGTCAGAATTTAATTCGGAATTCGGAATGCGGAATGCGGAATGCGGAGTTGGTTCACTCTATCCTCGCATCTACGTGCAACGCGAAACGCAAAACGTGCAACGGGGATTAGACGGCGGGACAATAAAAAATGAGCTTTGGATTGCTCCAAAGCTCATTTTTATGTTAGTGGGGGATTACTCGTCTTCGCCGAAGGCCATCTTAACAGCCTTGATTGCAAAGGTCATGTTGCGTCCCATTGCGATGCCGGGGATTACGCAGGGATAGTTGTTAACGAAGAAGCCGCCTGCGTTGTCGCCGCAGACATAAAGGTTCTCTACGATGCCTTCCATGTCAGCGCTTCTTACCTGTGCCTTGGCGTTGCAGAGGATGCCCTGCTCGGTGGTGAGCAGTGCGGCGCCAAGCCAGAAGCCATAGAACGGGCCGTCCTTAATGGTGGAGAGACGGTATGCCGGCTTGCCAAAGTCGGTGTCTTCACCGGCCTCTGCCAGCTCGTTATAGTGCTCAACAGTTGCAATGAAGGTGTCCTTTGCGTCGCCGGAGAAGCCAAGCTTATCAGCCAGCTCATCGATTGTGTCAGCGACGAAGGATTCGCCGGTGGCCTGAGTCTCCTCGAGCTTGGCCTTAATCATGTCAGGCGCGTTTCTGGTCTGAGCGGAGCAGCCAACGGTGTGGAAGCGCTGAACATCATCAACCCAGTTGCTGTCGAAGATTGTGCAGTAAACGCCGCCGGGCTGGCCGTATGCGGCATAGCTCATCTGGTCATAGGTGCCGGCTTCGTTGGTGAAGCGCTCGCCCTTGCGGTTAACTTTAAGGAAAGGCTGAGTGCCAATGTTCATCTGGCCATAGGTGGCGGGGAAGAGCTTGTCGCCGGTGGAGGTTACGGTGTAGCCTGCGTCTACGCCGGGAGCTACGATGCCGCGGTCAAAGAGCATCGGTGCCGGTTCAGCCTGCATAGCAGCGCCGGACCATACTGCGGCCTTGATTCCGTCACCGGTATCTGTGGGCCATGCGTTGAGATATGTTGTAACAGCGGTGCCCATCGGGTCAAGCTGCTCCATCATCTTCGGGTTTGCGGGATAGCCGCCGCAGGCAAGCAGAACGCCCTTGGAAGCGTTAATGCGGATATACTTGTTGTCTACGGTGTTCTTGGCGATAACGCCTGTTACCTTGCCGTCAGCATCCTTTTCCAGCTTAACAAGTGAGGTTGTGTAGTCAACGGTTACGCCGGCCTTGTCTTCAATTACATGCTCGAACATGTCAAGACGGTTTGCAAACGCTGTTGCGCCGTTCCAGAAGTGCTCGCAAACAGGGAAGAGGAGATGCATCGGGTCATCATCGGGCCAGTGGGCTTCGTCGCCGGTGGTTACTGCGCAAACTGCGTCCGGGTCATACTCAGCGTATGTATCAACGATGAACTGGTGCATTGCTGCGGACTCATCATACCAGGTGTTGAACAGGCTCAGATCGCACTTGCCGGAGGAGTACTTCTTCAGCTCGCGGAGAAGGTCGCCTCTGTCAGTATAGCCACCCTCGGAGAGAATCTGCTCGGTGTTGATTGCGCCGTACCAGCCTCTTACGCGGGCGTGCTCTGTGCCCTTTTCGATAATGCGGAAGTTTGTGTAGCCCTTTGTTGCGGCATAAGCGCCGGCGGTAAGACCACCGTTACCTGCGCCGACAATGAGGAAATCAGTGTCCCAGGTTTCAGCGATGTCAACATCAGCGACCTCGGGCTCCTCACCGAGCCAGTCTGCTGTGCCTTCCTCTTCGGCGGCAACAGTCGTGTCAATGACAGCGATTTCGCCTTTGGCCTGCTGAATGCAGAGGCCGGCGGCTTCCTTAACGGCGTTGGACGTCATGGAGGCGCCGGAAACACCGTCAATTTCATTGCTCTGAGCATCAGTCAGCTGCTGGAGGAGCTCGTCCTTAGCGGCCTGGCCGATGGTGGCGGTTTCGCCGGAAACATCAATGTCAATGTCAGTGATGCTCTCAGCATCGAAGGTCATGGTAACCTTAACTGTTCCAATGCCTTGCGCGGTTGCGCTGTAGGTACCCGGGGTATAGGTTCCGGTTGACTCAGCTGCGGGAGTCTCGGTTGCAGCGGCTGCATCGTCGCTGCCGCATCCGGCGAAGAAGCTGGCTGCTGCTACGGAAACAGCACCGGCTGTCATGCCCTTGAGAAACTCTCTGCGGGAAAGATCTTTTGCCATTTTAATTTCTCCTGTGTTAAATATTTATATCGGAGCATGGAAATCAATGCTCTTTTATATTTGTATCATTATATAATTCATACGACCTTAGGTCAAGATAATAATTTGTCAGACAATAAACTTGACAAAATGGTTAGCACGTGCTATTTTGTAATTTGAATATTTTTAGAATTAATATGTAACCATTTGGAGATTATTTATAGTTAAACAGATGAAAAACAATAAGGGCTTTACACTTGCAGAGCTTTTGATAGTTGTTGCAATCATAGGGGTGCTGGTGGCGGTCGCAATTCCGGTGTTCACTTCTCAGCTGGAGAAGTCCCGGGAGTCGGTCGACCTTGCCAACGTCCGCAGCGCCTATGCTCAGGTTATGGTTGACTCATATTCCGGAACCGATGCTGCTTCCTGGAATGAAGATGAGGGAGTTTACAAGGCCACAGTTCCTCTGAAGCAGAGACAGGGTGGCTAGAAGCTGGGCACAGCAACCCTTAAGGTTGGCGACGTTTACCATGACAATGACTTAAATAAAGAAAAGAACGTGGAATGGGTGGGTGATCCTTCCGGAGAAAGCAACGCCGCCTGCGAGGTAACCTATAATCCGGAAACAAATAAGCTTGTGCTAAACTGGGGCGGAGAATATACTGAAGCGTCAAAAACCACGCCGGTTGATGCTGTTATTAATGGCCTCGGGCAAATGCTGACCCGTCTTAATGGCTGGGGTGCAGATAGCAATGGGCTTATGTCTATCGGTGGAAACACAACAAATGAATCCGCCTCCAAGGCAACCCTGACAACGACACCGATTGCACTGAGCAAAGGCGCGACAGTTACAATAACAGCCGAAGACGGTTATCAGAATGGCTACTTCCTTATGAAGTGGGATGAGGAAAAGGGCGGCTTTGTCAAGGTGGTTGACAGCGGATGGAAGTCCGGTACAATCAATTTTACCGTAGACGATGATGGATATTATCTTGTTACTAACACAAAAAAGACTTCAGGAAATATAACGGCTGCTGAAGCAGGTCAAAATGCTAAGATTACAATAGCCAATAACAACGCATACTCCACAACCGGATTGACTGCAAGCTCCTTGAGCACGCTGAGTAATTACAAAGCTGCTTCAGGAAAAGGAATTAGCAACAGTACGTCCTCAAAAACAGGCGGGACCATTTCTGAAACATCTGCATATTATCGTGGCTACGTAACAGCCGACGCTAAAGCGGGGCAAATCTTATCTATCAGTTCTAATGAAAACGCCAAATACGCCTATTTCTTCACTAAGAAGGATGGTACGGTCCTTTATGACAGCGGCTGGCTTAATTCCGGTGATGAGACTGCAATAGTTGTTCCACAGGATTGCCAGGTTGTCATCCAGGTTCAGGGCGACAAGGGAATGACTGATGAAAGACTGGCCTCCGCCATGGAAAGCGTCAGCATATACAGCAAATAAAATTAAAATAATTTTCCTGTAACATTTTCAGATTCTCTGCGTATATAGTAGTGTAAGCGGAAATGAAGAAGCCTACAGAACAAAAGAAAAA
>R07__coassemble_1187_pt1 | contig 7851 bp, 6 predicted proteins | sample R07__metabat2_low_PE_036 | metagenome-assembled genome bin R07
GCAGAGCGGCTGATTATGATGACCGATATTGCCGGAATTTTAAGAGACAAGGACGATCCGTCCACTCTCATTCCGGAGGTAAACCTTTCAGAGGCCTCAAAGCTATATGACGAGGGAATAATCAGCGGAGGAATGATTCCCAAGGTGGACTGCTGCATAGACGCAATTAACAGTGGCGTTGAAAATGTTGTTATTATGGATGGCCGAGTGCCCCATTCAATTCTTATGGAGCTTTTAACCAACGAAGGCGCCGGAACACTTATTAAAGGAGACAATGCGAAATGACCATTCAGGAAACAGATAAAAAATATATTGCGGGGACATACGCCCGCTTCCCCGTTGAAATTGCATACGGCAAGGGCTCCGTCGCCGTGGACACAAACGGCAAGGAGTATATCGACATGGGCTCAGGCATTGGCGTAACCTCCTTCGGAATGTGTGACGAGGTCTGGCAGGCGGCCGTAACCGCCCAACTTGGCAAGGTCCAGCACACCTCCAATCTTTACTATACTGAACCTGACAGCAAGCTCGCTCAGCTGCTGTGTGAAAAAACAGGAATGAAGAAGGTGTTCTTCTCCAACTCCGGTGCCGAGGCCAACGAGTGTGCCATTAAGGTTGCCCGCAAATATGCAGCCGAGAACAAAGGGAAATACTGCTATAACATCGTAACTCTCAAAAACAGCTTTCATGGCCGCACTTTAACTGCCCTTGCAGCCACCGGCCAGGACCATTACCATGAGCTGTTCCAGCCGTTAACTCCCGGCTTTAAGTCAATAACCCCTGAGGATTACGAAGAGCTTTCCCTTGTTGACCCGCAGTCTACCGCCGCCATAATGATGGAGTGCATCCAGGGTGAGGGCGGAGTCAAGGTTCTCTCTCAGGAATATGTAAAGGCTGTTGCTGATTACTGCAGTGAAAATAATATTCTCTTAATAATCGACGAGGTTCAGACCGGTAACGGACGCACCGGCAAGCTCTATTCATACATGAATTATGGCATTGAGCCCGATATCGTCTCGACGGCGAAGGGGCTCGGCGGTGGTCTGCCGCTTGGAGCAACCCTTCTTTCCGAAAAAGTTCAGTATGTTCTCGGTCCCGGCGACCATGGTTCAACCTTCGGCGGCAACCCCGTCTGCTGCGCGGGCGCCTGCAGCATTCTTGAGCGGATAGACGAGGCTCTCCTTTCTGAGGTTGCCGAAAAGGGGAAGCACGCTATGGAGCTGTTTTCCGGCGCGCCAGGCATTGAGTCAGTTGATGGCATGGGTCTTATGATTGGTGTTAAGCCGGTTAAGCCAGCCGGCGAAATAGTAAAAAAGTGCATAGACAAGGGTGTCCTCTGCCTTACGGCTAAAGACAGAATTCGTCTCCTTCCGGCGCTCAACATTCCCGCCGAGCAGCTGTATAAGGCTGTTGAAATCATAAAATCCGCCTGCGCCGAATAAAGGAGGGAGAAAATGACTTCACTGTATAAAAAAAGCTTTCTCAAGCTCCTCGACCTGACCCCTGACCAGATTTCAATGCTGCTGGACCTCGCAGCGGATTTGAAATATAAAAAGCATAATAATATACCTCACCGCCTGTGCGAAGGAAAAAACGTCGCCCTCATCTTTGAAAAAACCAGCACCAGAACACGCTGCTCCTTCGAGGTTGCGGCGGCCGACCTGGGCATGCATCCTGTTTATCTTGACCCCAAGGGCTCACAGATAGGCAAAAAGGAAAGCATTCGTGACACAGCACGTGTCCTTGGGCGCATGTTCGACGGAATTGAGTACCGTGGCTACGGACAGAGTATTGTTCAGGATCTGGCGGATTTTTCCGGTGTTCCCGTCTGGAACGGGCTTACTAATGAATTTCACCCGACCCAAATTCTGGCTGACTTTCTGACAATCCGTGAGCATTTCGGCTCTCTTGAAGGCCGCAAGCTGGTTTATATGGGCGACGCCCGCTATAACATGGGCAATTCCCTCATGGTCGGCTGCGCAAAGATGGGCATGCACTTTGTCGCCTGCTCCCCGGAGAAGTACTTCCCCGCAAAGGAGCTTATTGACGAGTGCAAAGCAATCGCCGCAGAAACAGGCGCCGTTCTTGAGTTTATCTCCGAGCCTGAAAAAGCCGTCCCCGGTGCTGATGTAATTTATACTGATATATGGGTTTCCATGGGTGAGCCCGACGAGGTCTGGGCAGAGCGTATTCATGACCTGCTCCCCTATCAGGTAAATTCAAAGCTGATGGCTCTGGCCGGACAGCAGTGCAGATTTATGCACTGCCTCCCGTCCTTCCACGATCTTAACACCACCATCGGCCTTGAAATTCACGAGAAATTCGGTCTTGACGCCATGGAGGTAACCGACGAGGTGTTCGAAGGGTCGCAGTCAATCGTCTTTGACGAGGCGGAAAACCGCCTGCACACCATCAAGGCTGTTATGGCCGCAACCCTTGCAGAGAGTCTCTGAAAAACAAATACTAAAAAATTCAGGCAGGAGCTTTCCTGCCTGAATTTTTTATTTTGCGGTCTAATCAAGGTTTACCCTCATTGCGGGTCTTATGGCTCCGGTTCTGTCGTCAGCCACCGCTCCGTCTGCATAAACGGTGCCTCCGCTAAGCACAATTGCAGCGTGGGCTGCGCCGTAGCCCGGTGTTCTGAGCCACCACCAGCTTTTGCCGTTTTCATGGTTTACATACGCCTTGTTGTCCTTGGCGTGTTCAGTTGCCTCGCAGCTTCTGTCCTCGGCGGATTTAAAGTATTTTTCCGCCTCGCTCATGCTCAGCAGGAATATATAATCATCCGTCGCACTGCCGGGGTCTGTGTCATATTCGGTGTTCTTCTCCGGCTCCAGGTGGGATTTTATAATTCTCTCCCTTTCGGCCGGGGTGAAAAAAGAATTATAAAAGGTCTCATTCAGCCATTTTCTCAGGGAGCAGGCGCTCCAGGAGGTGTCACCGTATTTGCTGTTAAAGGGCATAACGTCAATTGCCCGTTCCGTAATGAGCAGTGCCTCGCTGCCGTTAATTTCAAGAACTCTCCAATTGATGGCATCCCGCGTTCCGGCAAGGGCATACTCTCCCATCTGAAGCGAACTGCTCTCTCCCAGAGCGGCGCTTATAGCCGTCAGTCTTCTTTTAATTTCCTCTGACCTGCCGGATTCCTTTGCGTCTCTGAAGGCGATGGCCTCGGCGATTGCGTCCTGCATAACCTTCTTTTTCCCTTCAACCTGTTTCTTAAGCTTTGCAAGACGTCCTGACAACGCAGCCTTCTCCTCGTTAAGGTCAGCTATTTCATCCCTGGTTGTGCCCGCGTTATGGTGCCACAGGAAATTGAGCTTGACGCTCGTGTTAATCTTTTCGGAAATTGTGGCGTCTATTTCCTTTATACGGTCATGCTCAGGCAAGGTGCTGTATTCCCGGCGCGCCTCGTCATATTCCTTCTGGGCAATCTCCGCATTTTTGTCAAGGCCCTGCTGCTGGAGAATTTCCTCCTCGGTAACGTCAAATTTCCCGCTTGCCAGCAGTGCCTCCAGTTCCTGTTTTTCGGCTGTTAATTTTTCTCTGTTCATAACCCGCTCCATCAATACATTCCGTTGCTGACGTCCATGGTAGCATATGCATTAAGGTCCGTTCCCGCGGAGTGCCCCGCAAGATATTCATAATATGCCTGTGCACCGATCATCGCCGCGTTGTCGCCGCAAAGCTTCAGCGGCGGAACAAACAGCTCTATTCCATGCTCACTCGCAGCCCTTTCAAAATCAGCGCGTATTCTCGAGTTGGCCGCAACACCGCCGGCAATAACAAGCTTTTTATAGCCCAGCTCGTCACAGGCATCAATCGCTCTGGGCACCAGCGCCTCGCTCACCGCCCTGTTGAAGGACGCGGCCAGCCCCGCTCTGTCGATTTCCTCGCCCTTCTGCTCTGTGTTGTGAACAAGATTGACAACCGCGGTCTTCAGGCCGGAAAAGCTCATGTCATATTTGTTTGAATCTATGTGGGAAGAAGGGAACTGATACTTTGTGTCGTCTCCCTGGCGGGCCAGTTCGTCAAGCGGCCTTCCGCCGGGGTATGGCAGTCCAAGAACACGGGCCGTCTTGTCGAAGCATTCTCCGGCCGCGTCGTCCCTTGTTGCGCCGATTATGTTTATATCAGTATAGTCCTTAACCTCAACAAGCAGTGTGTTGCCGCCGGAGATAGACATGCACATAAACGGCGGCTCAAGGTCCGGGTAAGCAAGATAGTTTGCCGCCATGTGTCCCCGGATATGGTGAACAGGAATCAGCGGAACCCCCAGTGCATAGGCGGCTGACTTGGCAAAGTTAACTCCCACCAGCACCGCTCCGATAAGTCCCGGCGCATATGAAACCGCCACCGCGTCAATATCCTTTTTTGAAATTCCTGCCTCCGTAACCGCCCGCTCCGCCAGGATCGAAATCGTCTCTATGTGGCAGCGGGACGCGATTTCCGGCACGACCCCGCCATAAACCGCATGCAGGTCCGCCTGGGAATAGACGATATTGGAAAGAATTTTCCTCCCGTCCTCTATAACGGCCGCGGCAGTCTCATCACATGTTGTTTCAAATGCAAGTATTTTCAAGGCAGCTCCCTCCGCTCAGTATCTGAGCGTCATTATTATAGCATTTTCTTTCGGTTTGTAATAGTAATCTTTTAAAATTGCTTCGTTTGCAAAGCCGCATTTTTCATAAAGAGCCCTGGCTCCCGTGTTACCCTCGCGAACCTCCAGCGTAATAAATTTCAGCTCCAGCTCTGCTCCCCGGGTCTTAAGCTCTTCAATAAGAGCCGCGGCGATTCCGTTTCTTCTCGCCGCCGGATTAACCGCTACGTTGGATATATATCCCTCGTCGATTATATATGTCATCCCCGCATAGCCAAGAACATCTCCGTCCTGGCCCACAGCTGCAAGGAATTCGTGCATTCCGTCCTTAAGCTCGCCTGTTAGCTGCTCCATGCTTCTCGGCATGGAAAAGCAGCTGTTTTCCAGCTCAAGGATTTTATTCAGATCGCCCTTCTGAGCGTCTTTAACAACAAATTTCACCGTCAATGCGCCTCAGCCCAGCTTTTCCCAACGCCCGTCTCAGCGAGCAGCGGAACGGCCATATGGGCCGCATTCTCCATTGCGTTCTTCAAAAGCTCCGCAGCCTTCTCCGCCTCGTCCTCCAGGCACTCTATAATCAGCTCATCGTGGACCTGAAGGATCAGCCTTGCCTTCAGGCCGCTTTCCTCAATTGCTCTGTCTGCGGCAGTCATCGCCAGCTTAATAATATCTGCCGCTGTGCCCTGAATCGGCATATTAAGGGCAACGCGTTTTCCGAATTCCCTTGTCATGTAGCTGGAGCTTTTCAGCTCAGGCAGTGCTCTGCGCCGGCCATAAAGCGTGGATACGTATCCGTCCCGCTCCGCCTGCTCAACAATGCTTTTCATATATTCCGCGACCTTCGGGAAGCGTGCAAAGTAAGCGTCCATATACTCCTGCGCTTCTTTTCTTGAAACATGGAGATCCTGAGCCAGCGTAAAGGCCTGCATACCATATATAATTCCAAAGTTAACAGCCTTTGCCCTGCTGCGCACCTGAGGCGTAACCTCCTCAACCGGGATACCGAACATCATTGCAGCAGTCGCCGCATGGAAGTCCTCTCCGCTCAGGAAGGCGTTGATCATATTTTCGTCCCCGGTAATGGCAGCCAGAAGTCTCAGCTCAATCTGACTGTAGTCCGCGTCAACAAGGATATTTCCTTCTCCCGGGATAAACATTTTTCTAATCTGTGAGCCCAGCTGTCTGCGAACGGGAATGTTCTGCAAATTGGGCTCTGTGGAGGAAAGTCTCCCCGTGGCGGTAACCGTCATCTTAAAATTGGTATGTATGCGCCCATCCGGCGATATAACCTTAAGCAGTCCGTCCGCGTATGTGGATTTGAGCTTAGTCAGTTCTCTGTATTCCAGGATTGCATCGGCAATCGGGTAAACATTCCTCAGCTTTTCCAGAACCTCCGCGCCTGTGCTCCAGCCGGTTTTAGTCTTTTTGCCATATGGCAGCTGCAGCTCCTCGAAAAGCACCTCTCCAAGCTGTTTGGGTGAGTTTATATTAAACTCGTGCCCCGCCTCCTGCCAGACTGTCTTCTGCAGCGCGTCAATGGTTTCAGTCAGTCCGTCTCCGAACTCCGCCAAAGCCTTCCTGTCAACCAGAAAGCCGGTGTGCTCCATCTTTGCCAACACTGAGCACAGCGGCAGCTCCGCCGCTTCATACAGCTCAGTCATGCCCAGCTCCTTGAGCTTTTTCTCCAAAACCGGCACCAGCTCATATATTTCCTGCGCCTCGCAGCCCTCATGGCCGAGATACAGCTCAGAGAGTCTGCTCAGCTCATAGTCTGAGTCAGTGCTGGAAACAAGATATGCCGCCAGCGCCGTGTCGAACACGAAGCCCTCAATCCCCAGGCCGTTTTCCAGCAGGGTGCGCATAAGGTCCTTAACATTATGCCCGGCCTTTTTAACCTCCGCTGAAAAAAGCTTTTCAAGCAGTGCGTCATAGCTCAGCATGCAGGTGAGCCTGTTCGCCCTGTAAATATTCTCTCCGTCACAGATGTCAATATAGCTCAGGTCCCGGTCAGTTGCCACAGCAATATACTCCCGCTGAGTTAAAACATCTGTAAAGCTTATATCGTCGCCTACTTCAACAACCGGCATCTCCTTCTTTTCTGTCGTCTGCTCTGCCGGTGTCTGAGAGGCGCTCTTAAGTCCCATTTTCTCAATGAACTTAAAGAACCCCAGCCGCCTGAATTCGTCATAAAGTTCGCCACTGTAGTCCGTCGAGACAAGGCATTTTTCCGGGTCGAAGTCCACCGGCACCAGGTTGAATATAGTTGCCAGCCAATATGACTGCCGGGCGCTTTCCTCACCCTCGGCCAGTTTTTTCCTTATTGAATCCTTAATGTCCAGCCCTTCAAGCCCGGAATATATGCTTTCAATGCTACCGAAACGGCCGATAAGGTCCATTGCGCCCTTTTCGCCGATGCCGCGAACCCCGGGAATATTGTCAGACGGGTCACCCATCAGCGCCTTCAGGTCAATAATTCCCTTTGGTTCGAAGCCATATTCCGCTTTAAAAACCTCGGGGGTGTAAAGCGTTGTCTCAGTTTTGCCCATGCGGGTTTTTATGTGGCAAACGCTCACGTTGTCGGTAACCAGCTGGAGACTGTCCTTGTCTCCGGTAACGGCGATGCATCTCCAGCCCTTCTCCTCGCAAATTCCGGCAGCCGTTCCAATAATATCGTCGGCCTCATAGCCCTCCAGCTCAAAAACGGGAATGTTCATAAGCTTAAGGATGTTCTTCATAATCGGCATCTGGACCTTTAACTCATCGTCCATGGGCTTTCGCTGCGCCTTATAGGTGCTGCAGGCCTTATGTCTGAAGGTCGGAGCATGAACATCAAAGGCGGCGCATACCGCATCCGGGTTATATTCAGCCATCAGTCTCTGCAGAATGGTCAAAAAGCCATAAACCCCGTTTGTCGGCGTTCCGTCAGGCGCGTTTAGCATCTTAATGCCGTAATACGCCCTGTTTATAATACTGTTTCCGTCAAGAATCATTAAGGTCTTCATGCTTTATTTACCCTTCAGTCTGATAATCTCGTCTCTATACTGCGCCGCGATTTCATATTCAAGCATAGCGGCCGCCTGCTTCATCTGCTTTTCGAGCTTTTCAATAAGCTCACGCTTCTCCCGCTCCGTCATCTTTATGCCGCTTTTGCCTGCGGCCTTTTCAACCTCTCCGGAAATTTCCAGAATATCTCTTACGTCCTTAATAATCGTCTGCGGAACAATTCCGTTGTCCTTGTTATATTTCTCCTG
>R07__coassemble_1189_pt1 | contig 7847 bp, 9 predicted proteins | sample R07__metabat2_low_PE_036 | metagenome-assembled genome bin R07
AATGATTATGAAGCCAGCGTTAGGCTGTGCATAGCGGTTATGAAACAAGCCGCAGAAGATTACCGGAAAGCGTACGCAAAGCAAGATTTCGGACGGATAACGGAAATAATAGGATTCTTCAAAAACTCATGGATGATAAGCGCATTTGATGTTTCCGGAACAGGAATTATTGAAAATCTACGAAAGGATTGTAGGCAGCATGAAAATAACAATCGGCTTTGAAGAACATGAGCGCAAGGCGGCTGAGTATATGCAGCACATCATCGAAATGTTCAGCCGGAGAGAATGGCGCATCAACAGCGATAAGAAGGAGCGCTTCAGTCACATCTACATGATGAGCAAAACCAATTGATATGCAACCAGCATTATGCTATAATGCGGATGTAAAAGTTAATTACTCAGTACCACCAGCGTGCAGCTGGTAAGCGTGAAGCATAAGCGCATGGGAAGAACTCAAGACCTTCTTCCTGTGCGCTGTTTTTATTTGAGATTATGAAAGATATTTACATCCACAAAAACCCTTCCATCGTTTATGCCATGCATAACGAACACGGAGCATTGAAGCTGCACTTCATCCTTCCGCTAAATTATCCGGACAGAGATTTGCGCTTCTGCATTGTGCAATTCAGAAGCCTAAAGACCGATGAGCTACATACAGAGCTAACAACCGAAGGCAGAACGCAATACAGAGAAACAGCCGATGTTGTGCTGCCGGAATATGTTACAGCTTTAGCCGGTGCATGGAACTATTATGTGTGGCTTGAGAACATCCGTGACGGAAGAAGGCAGCATATCTATGACGGAAAGATTATTGTATTCAGAAGGGAGAGCAAAACGCATGAATGAATACGGCAAGGAATTCATGAAGAATGGGCAGTATACAACCTACATAAGAGCCGGAGAGAATAGCGAAATTATACTGACAATCGCAAACAATATCTTCGGTGATGTGGAAACCTTCACTTTCAAGAGCAACAGCGAAGCTGCACAATTCCTGTTGCAACCTAACAACAAAAAATATTTATAAAGGAGTTATCACTATGGCAAAATCTATTGAAACATTGAACGAAGAGTTTAAGCAGAAATATTCTGACCGGCTGAACTCAAATGTGGACTATAAGCGCTATGCAATGCTCAATGAAGAAAAGGCAATGCATGAAGGCGAGATTGAAAAAGAGCTTGCTAAACAGATGCAAGCAAGACTGAGCAATAACGCTTCCGGAATGATTGCCGCTGAAAAGGCGATTGAAGAACACAAGAACGCAATTGCCATGCTGAACAGATTCATCGGTGAAACAGATTATATGCACGCTATGAGCGATGAAGAAAAGAAAGCATTTGCAGATGAATACAGAGCCGCAGTCAAGGCAGAAATTACCGGTGCAAAGCTGACTGCAATGCAGAAGGCTGTTAATACTCTGCTTGAGTATGCGCCCATTCTGGAACAGACAGCAGCTGTAATGCGTGATTTTGAGCGCTACATAGAGCATACACAGACCGCCCCTTCATATATTGAAGCGGAATGGAATGGGCATTACAGCAAGATAGAATCTCTTGCACGGCAGATTGCGGAGCGTTTGGCCAACAAGACTGTCATCTGACCGGCTGCCCCCACCCACCAGCCGCTGGTGATGCTGGCATGAAATAAAAAATATTTTCATGTGGTGCATCGAGATAAGCGGCAACCAGCGCCAGCGCTTTGGAAACGAAAGAAGCAAGCGTATGGGGGGCTATGCCACCCTTGTATGGGGGCTTCTGGACTCCACTGGCTTATAGCGAGCGTTCCTTCCAGCGCAAATGATACACAACGGCAATGCTCATTGAAAATAAGAGCCGTAGAAGCCATTTTAAAGCGTTTCTGCGGCTTTTAGACTGACAGATGAATAAATTCAAGGAAGTGATGCAAAATGCTCAAGAAATGCTTATATTGCGGCACAGAATTCAACACAGAAAACAGCTGGCAGAAATACTGCTCCCATGCTTGCACTATGGCTGAGAAGATGCGCCGGCAGAACATCCGAAGGGCGGCTGAGCGTGAAAAGCGTGCTGCCGAAGCAAGCAAACGATTTGATGAAGCGCAAGCGCTGACAGCTGAACAGCAAGCCGAACTTGCCAAAAAGCGAAAATCTGAACTTTTGAAGCGTGTTTCCGAAGGTGATCCCCTTGCAATCATGGAAAATTCAGAACGATTCAGCGCTGATTATTGGAAAGCATACAGAGATTATGAGCTTCAGCAGATGAAACTAAGCAATTTCCGGTGGAAGGCTTATGTCAATGAAATACCGGTGACGGATGAAGATTTTGTTGACAAGGTGCTAATCTCGATTGCGGAACAGGGCTGCATCTTCAAGCAGTTATCGGCATGAGTAATGAAGAATTGTGTGTTGCCATTCAGCAAGGCGCTAAAGAGCTTCAGCCGGAGCTATGGCAAAGTGTTCAATCATGGGCGCAGATGCGTGCATATCGCTTCTACAGCGCCAACAAGGGCAATAATATTCAATGCGAGCGTGATGACCTAACGCAGAGCGCATACCTTGCCATGCTGGATGCAATCGAAACATTTGATGCAACAGCCGGAAGCAATTTTCTGTCATGGTTTACCTTCTATATGCAGCGAGAGTTTAACCGCACAGCTGGCTTCCTTCTTGCCGATGATGTGCGTTATTCTGAAGCTGTGCGGCTTGATAAGCCATTGAGCGATGGTGAAGAAGGTGATACGCTGGCTGACATAACGGAACAGCCGGAAGCACAGAATGCCTTTGAAGCTGTGGAAGATAGGCTATTCAACGAAGGCTTGCGCAGTAAGCTCGAAGCTGCGCTGAATGAAATACCGGAACAGCAAGCCGATGTGGTACGCAAGAAGTATTGGCAAGGCAAGACCGGCAGAGAGATTGCCGAAGAATGCAACATGACTGATTCACGCATCAGCGAGCTACAGCGAACAGGCTTCCGGAACATCCGGCAGCGCATGAACAGAACAACCGGTGCTTGTGCTGACCTTCGGCGATATGTGGCTGAAAATTTCAGCTATGTAAGAATAGGTATTGCCGGAATGAATCACGGCTACAGGGAAACCGAAGAAAATGCCATCAGACTAATGACAACATAAGAAACAGCATTGAAGCAGCTGTCAGCATACACAGCATAAAAAGAAGCGCTTTGCCCATTATCGGCAAGGCGCTTTTCCTATAGGTGCAAAATAGGTGTAAAAATAGGTGTAAATTTGCCGCTTAACTCATTCGAAAACCTTCAAAAAAAGTTATTGAATTTCAAATTTCTTGAAAAGCCTAAAATCGCCGAAATGCCGATGAATAAAGGGAAAAGCCCTTGATTGCTGACAATCAAAGGCTTTTAAAAAATGGAGCAGGGTACGGGAGTCGAACCCGCCTAGTCAGCTTGGGAAGCTGAAGTAATACCGATATACCAACCCTGCATTTATTGCAACGGAATTATAACACAGGATAACCCAAAAGTCCACCGCTAAATTAAGCGGTGGACGTGTTATTTATCAGGCCTTTCTGAAGGTGCGGCTGTCCTGAGCGATAAGCCCGGTTATGCCGGTCATTGTTCCGTCGCTGAGAGTGAGCAGCTCGCCGCTCATATTAAAGCTGCACTTGCCTCCGTCTTCACCGGTGAAGGTAATAACTCCGTTTTTGGCGGAGTAGTTTCCGCTGGCTCCGTTTTTGAGCATGGTTATTTCAAGATCAACAACATATTTTAAAATCTGCTCAAGGATGCTGTCGTCAAGAGCGTTGACGACGATCTTTGCAACGCCGCTGGAAAGAGAGGAGAGGTATGCCCGGGTTGCGTCAACGGCGTGGTCAAGAATTGAATTATATGAAGCGTCCAGCTCGGTGGAGTCAAAGTGTACGGTATAAATTCCGCTGTTGGTGAAGGTGACCTCGGCGGTAACCATAACCTGGCCGATGTAGCTTTCCAGGTCAAGCCCCTCCAGATCGCTGAAAACCTCGCCCAGCACAGGAGTAATATTAACGGCGCCTGTCCAGATTCCGGTAAGGCCGTCTTCAGAGAGAACGGCGTTTCTAACGGCCTGCTGAATGCGGGTGATCGTGCCGGAGGACTGCTCAAGGTCAATGGTCAGCCTGTCGGCAACACCGTCGACGATAATCGTGGCGCTGTCTCCCACGTCTATGTTATATCCGGAGCCGTCAAAGCAGGAGCTGATGAATTCAGCAATATTAAGCTCCCGGTCCATAACGGGGTAGTCGCTGGTGCAGGCGCACATGGGCAGAACCATAACCACCGCGAGCAGAAGGCATATAGACTTTTTAAGTTTCATATTGCACCATCCTCAGGTCATAATCTCGGCTTTTTCCGCGCTCTCGTTAATGAGCTTGTTAAGAATGCCTGCCGGCTTATATAGAACGAGACCGAGTACCATAAATATAAAGGTCATTAAAAGCAGAATTAAAATATCGTTTCTGTAATTATTGGCATATGTGCCGGCAATTGCCTCGCGCAGGGAGTTCATTGCATAATTAAACGGCATGAAGGGATATATCTTTTTGAAAATTGCCGGAACAACGTCAACCGGATAGGAGCCGCCGGCTCCCGCAACCTGAATTACCATGATAATAACCGAGGCGCCAAGGCCAATCTTCTCCAGCGCGAACAGCAGCGCATAGTTAATCATGCAGAAGCAAAGCCCTGTTACGCAGGCACCCAGCACAAACAGCCACGGGTGCATGCAGTAAATGCCAATGTAAAACAGATCTCCCAGAGCCGTTACCAGCGCCTGAACCATGCAGCAGAAGAAGAACAGACCAAAACGGCCCCAGAACCGCTCGCTGGTTGAAAGGGAAAAGGCGATGTCCTTTTTCCTAATTTCCGCCTTCAGCAGGCAGGCGCAGAACAGCGCTCCAACCCACTGGGCAAGAACGGTATAGAACGGAGCCATGGCAGAGCCGTAATTATCTATCGGATACATAATAACGGTGCTCATCTTAATGGGGGAGGCGAAATATTCGGCAATCTCACCGTTGTTCTCCGTCATGGAATTAATCAGATCTTCGAGAAATTCGCTGCCGGCAAGAGCCTCGAGCGTGTCTGCCGCGTCAAGGAAATCCTCGCGGGAGCTCGCCAGAAGCCGGTTGGCCCGAGCCAGGTCAGAGGAGAGGTCGTTAACTGAGTCAATCAGCTTATACATATTATATGTAATGTCACCGGCGGAAAGAGCAATATCATCCGCCCCCTGGGAGAGGTTGGCGGAACCGGTTCGCAGGGTGTCGTATAGACCGTCTACGGCTGATCCAACGCCGCCTGGCTTGGTGTAATCCTGTAAAAGCTTTTTAACATCTTCCGATGAGGTCTTTTCTGCAAGTATATCAATTCCACTATGCAGATTTTCTGAGGCGCTGTAAACAGTGTCTGCGTTATTGCTCAGATGCGTTGCCAGCTTGCTGACCTGAAAGGCGGTGTCCTGAACGTCATAGCCAAGAACGCAGCTGTTATATAGCAGAACGGAGACATTGTCCAGCGTGTTGCAGGTGGAGCTTATCAGATCCTGGACATCCTGGAGAGAATCACTTATGCTTCTGATTTCGTTGGCAGCGGACGTGAGGAGGGTTTCAAAGTCCAGGTTATTGGCATCGGCAACTGCAAAAACAGTTGCAACAACACCAGCAATGGTTTCCATAAAGGTTGAGTTAACAGTGTTCTGCACGGTGGTGTTTGCCTTGCTGGTAATTTTGGAGGCTATGGCGTTTTTCTTTTCGTTTTCCACATATTGAATCTGCGGGTGCTCAAAGCCCAGTGTAATAAAGCTTAAGACGTCATTGGAAAAAGTGGAGGGGATAATTATTCCCGCGTAGCACTCGCCGCTGTATACCATTTCTAGCGCTTCTTCCTTCGTCTCGGTAAACTGCCAGCCGATGGAGTCGTTGGCCTCGAGCCCCTCAACAACCTGGTCGCCAACGTTGAGCTCAACGCCCATTAAGCTGGCGCCCGCGTCCTCGGAAAAGACAGATATTTTAACCCGGGATGTGGCGGCAGTGCCATAAGGGTCCCAGTTGGAAAATATGTTGAACCAGGCATACAGGCAGGGAACAACGCACAGACCGAAAATAATTATAATCGCCGTAACGCTTTTTGCGATTCTTCTAAAGTCGCTGAGCCAAACCAGGCGAATTTTACGCAAAGACCTGTGCAGCTGCTTAAAAAGCGGCAGCACTAAAGCCCAAAGCCTTTTGGCAAGAGAGCGCGCGGCTGTGAAAAGCCGGCGGAAAAAGGCAATAATCTTTTTCATTCACCTGCTCCTTCCGCGTCTATGGCAGGCTGCTGCCCATCATAGTCAATAAGCTTTTTGGCAATGGGGCCGATAGGTTCAATAAGCATAAGATTATCAACACGGTCAGCCGTGTTCTGAGCGTTTATGTCCTCCATAACCTTAGCCAGATGCCTGTCGAAATAGCTGATAAAGATCAGGAAAACAGCCAGAACAAACATGCAGATAATCCAGATTATCAGAGTGACCTCCTTGTCCATTTCCGCCAGATATCTCATAACCGCCAGGAAAACCGGCAGAGCGAAAAACACAATAATGCCGACTCTGAGCAACCTCCTGCACTTTTCGTGGACGCGGTGAACATATGAGACCAGCTCAGCATAAGCAGCATGGTCCCGCGTGCCGGCGGAATTGGACGATGTTAAGTTTTCTCTTTCGCCTTCAGCCATCAGAAAACTCCGGTTTCTTCCATTTCTTCTTCAACAAATTCATTAACGGGGACAAAGGGCTTGCGGACAAACAGCCCGATTAATATGCCCATTACGCCGAAAACCATAAGCTCCGCGAGATACTTGTATATGTCATTTCCATAAAGGCCGCATATCGCCTCGCGCTGAGCGTTAATCGCATAGGGGAACGGGAACAGCCGATATACCTTTTCGAAGATATCCGAAAGGATTTCTATGGGATATGTTCCACCGGAGCCCGCAATCTGCAGAACCATAATTACAACGACGATAGCCTTGCCGATATCTCCAAATGACACAACCATTGAGTATATAAACGCCGTGAACACAAAGGAGGTTACGGCCGCACTCAAAAACAGCAGCTCAACATTGACGCATTGAACGCCAAGAATAAGCAGGTCGCCGGCATATATAATCATCGTCTGAATTTCGTTGAGAACCAGATAAATTATAAATCTGCTCCAGTATAGCTGATTCTCCGTAACATTTTCAAGGTCCCGGGGATCAGCGTGCACCTTGATTATCGCCGCCAGAACAACGCAGCCGACCCATACCGCCAAAGTTGAATAAAACGGGGCCATGCCTGAGCCATAGCTGCTGAGAGGATAGACCTTGACTGTTTCTATTGTAACGGGGCAGGAGAAGAACTCGGCAAACTGGCCGGAATCGCCGCCCAGCATGGTAAACAAGGTGTCAACAAGCTCACTGCCAAACACAGTCTGAATAACGTCAATCATATCGTCCAGCGCGGCTATAACATTATTGATGGTATTAACAAGATAACTCATCGTGTCGTTAAGAGCGGTAAGGGTGTTGGACGCTGATTTGGCGACGGGCGTAAGACTGTTGAGGGTGGCGCCGAGGCTCGTCAGCAAGGGGCCCATGTCTGTATACACATCAACGAACAGCTGTGCCTGCGCCCGGATATAGGGCATCAGGTAACTATTGAAGGTATTTTTGAGCGCTTCGTAATAATCAGTAATAGTGGTAGCAGTGTCGTCCGCATAAAGCTCTGCTCCAATTGAAGAAATTTCTTCGGTGTTTCCGCTCTCCTCAGCGGCGGCCAAACGGTCCGCATAGTCGTTGAGCTCAACGGCATATGCCTGAAGGCCTTCGGCATAGGCTGCAATTTCAGC
>R07__coassemble_1422_pt1 | contig 7060 bp, 9 predicted proteins | sample R07__metabat2_low_PE_036 | metagenome-assembled genome bin R07
ATATGACAGGTAAATTTTTTTCTTGACAACTGTCATTTCATAACAGTCCTGCGGATATGGCACTCCGACTCGCTAAGAGCCGACTGCGTCGGTTGCTCGCGGCGACACGCAGTTAGTCCCTGTGGGAGATGGCGCCTGCGGGCGCTCATGCGGTGCTCATGCGGGCGCTCATGCGGTGCTCATGCGGGCGCTCATAACCACTGAGCATTAGCGCGAAGCGCTAAATTATGGTTGACATTTGCCTCTATCATACATATAATAATCATGAAAGCGATGCTTTCGTACGAGGCTGTTGTCGGAGTCGCCTGGCTAACAAAAAACCGAAGAAATTGTGAGGGGTTTGTCGGAAGCACCTGGCCAATAAAAAACCGAAGAACTTAAAGATTAAAGAGAAGCTCTTCTGCTTCTCTTTTTTTGCTTGAAGGAGGCTGCAATGGAATTTGTATGCTGCTTTATTAAAGAGCAATATTTTATTGACCATCCGTCTTTCATCAAGATGCTTGATCCCGGTAATACAGCCAAGCAATCCCGGCGGTCATATCTCTGCCTCAAGATTACCGCTGACGGTAATGATTACTATATTCCGTTGCGAAATAATCTTGGCGCCGAGGTTCGTGCATACGGAAGAATTGGCCATTCGGTTCCTTCATCAACCCGTCCTTCCGCAGGATTGGACTATCGATATAGCTTAATAGTAAAAGATCCTCAATATATCGATATTCCCGCTTCGCAAAGAATTCCTAACACACAGTTTGATAAAATAGCTTCTGATTATTCTATCATCGAAGAGGAATTTACAAAATATCTTTGCGGATTTAAAAAAGCCCTGAGAAAACAACGCGTGCAAAGAGAAGCGCTCTACAGAGAATCATCCCTCATCAATTTTATTGATGAGCTGACGGAAAATTGAAATCTCAAAGTTCGCATACTGCATATTGTACGAGCTTGCGACATGCGACTTGCGACTCTTCTCAGGTACCCAGGTACTCAGGCACCCAGGTACCCAGGCACTGATTCCCGTTGCGCGTTACACGTTCTCTCCTGCGGACTGCGGACTACGGCCATCGGCCTAAATTTCCTAACTCCTAACTCCTAACTAAATTCAGCTCCGCCTTCCGCACTAACTTCAATTCCGAATTCCGAATTCCGAATTCCGCATTAGCGCCTTCGGCGCTCCTAACTCCTAACTTGCCTTGCGCAGCATGCACTAACTTCCCGTTGACCGCGTCTAAATATAATGATAAAATAAATGCTGAGTTGTTAGTTATTGGTTATTGGTTATTAGATATATTGCATCCACCGTCCACGAATAACGACAAACGACAGACTTCCGACGACAGACGAAAGACAAGCACCATGAAAATCACTCTTATCGGAAATTGCTCCGGCGGGATGTATGACTTCCGCGCGGCGCTTATAAAGGAACTTATTAACCGGGGGAATGACGTTACCATTTTAACGCCCTTCGATTCCCACGTGGACGATCTGCGCGCTCTGGGCGCAACATTGGTGGAAACGCCTGTTGACCGGCGGGGGACCAATCCCGTCCGTGACCTTGGCCTTATTAAGCTCTATAAGCGGGAGCTTAAGAGAATCGCCCCGGACCTGGTAATAACCTATACCATCAAGCCCAATGTCTATGGCTGCTACGCGGCGAAGGGTCTTAAGATCCCTTATGCCATGAACATAACCGGCCTTGGCACAGCGTTCGAAAACGAAGGCCTGCTCAAGAAGATGGTCGTTGCTATGTATAAGCTTTCAGCGCCCAAGGCGAAGGTGGTCTTCTTCGAAAATTCCGCCAACCGTGATACCTTCGTCAACGAGGGGATAATCCCGGAGTCAAAAACCCACGTCCTCCACGGGGCGGGAGTTGATGTTAACCGCTTCTCCTATCAGGAGTATCCGGCGGACGCCGAGGTTACAAGATTTCTCTTCATCGGCCGGGTTATGAAGGAAAAGGGAATTGAAGAACTTTTCTCCGCCATGCGGCAGCTGGTTGCCGAGGGGGAGAAGACGGAGCTCCATGTTGTCGGCGGGTTTGAAGAGAACTATAAGGCCACAATCGACCAATACGAGGCCGAGGGCTGGCTACATTATCACGGCCACCAAAACGACGTCCGGCCGTTCATCGGCCAGTGCCACTGCTTCGTCCTCCCGTCATATCACGAAGGGATGGCCAACACCAACCTGGAAAGCGCCTCCTCAGGCCGACCGCTGATAACCAGCGATATCCCCGGCTGCCGCGAAGCGGTGGTCGAAAACGTTTCCGGCCTCCTCTGCGAGCCGAAGGATGCGGAGAACCTCTATGGTGTGATGAAGCGGTTCCTTGCCCTGAGCCGCGACGAGCGGAAGGCTATGGGCCTGGCTGGAAGAGAGCATATGATCGCCGTGTTCGATAAGCAAAAGGTCGTCGAGGAAACGGCGGAGGAGATAGTTGGAAGTTAGGAGTTAGGAGTTAGGAAGCAAACTCAATTAGGAATTAGGAATTAGGAATTAGGAGGTAATTTAGTTTACATAAGGTTAAAAAATAAGACTATTTGGCCTCATTCATAGGCGCGGACCCGGAAAACACCCCCTATAGGGCCACATTTTGCTTGACAAGCCCGAAAATTTTGCGATAATAGTAGTAGAGAATTTAACACGACCTAACAAGCCGAAATTCATTTGAACTTTTAAGTTCAAGTGGGTTTCGGCTTTTTCGCGTTTAGCGACAGAAAGCCGAGAGCTTATAACAATAGTCCTCTAATCTGAGATGCGCATTAAGATAGCAGGATGCAAAAACGGACCACAGCGGCTGTAAGGCCGGTCTGTGCCAAAAATGCACCCTACCTTGTCTTTCTGCGCCCTTTTTGCGCCCTGAGACAGGTATACGCACTCCGTTATTGCTCCTGAGAGGAAAAAAAGAAAGGAGCAATAGCAATGCGCTATTCAGAAATCAACCATACGCAAAACCTTCAGGAAAAAATTTATTATATTTTCCCAAAATACACTATTGGTGTCCACTTTGGCATTTACACTTTAACCAACAGTGAAAGCCGAAAGGGGGAGACGATATGAAATGCTCTGTTCAGTATGAGCGTAGAGTCGGCATGATCGTCTTCCTCAAAAGCGGCAGGTGGACAACTCTGGACGAGCTCGCAAAGATTTTCGGTGTTTGCAAAAGAACTGCCCAAAGAGACATCGATGCAATTGCACTCAGCTATAACATCCAATCTCCCCGGGGAAATGGAGGAGGAATTCATATGATTCCTGATAAAAAACCTGTCGATTTCCCAACATTTGATCACTATTTGGCTTTGAAACGCGCTGCTGATTGTGCGACAGATGAAGACAGAGCGAAAATCGAGGAAATGATCGAATTTCATTGGGATGTTGAATTATTCGTTGAGAGGGGGTGATTTTATGAACGCGGAGAGCAAAAAGAGCTTTATATTCTATAATTCTTTCCTCGAGACCATTGACCTTATGCCCGAGCCGGAGCGGGCCGGGTGCCTTCGGGCCCTGGTTGACTGCTGCCTGGGACGGAGAGAACTGGCGGAGGTGCCGTATCCGGCCAACGCGATAATTTCCCAGATGCTATATAACGTTGGATTTTCCAGGCAGCGCTACGAAAAGGAAATTGAGCGTGGAGCCCGGGGCGGGAGACCGCTTTTGGAGATTGACGTTCCCAAGGCGGAGCGGCTGCGCAGGGAGCTGGGCTCCTGGAAGGCTGCCGCGGAGGCAATGGGAATTAGCGAAGAATCATTGCGCAAAGCCAGAAAGACTTACGAAAGCCAAAAAACCCAAAAACCAAAAAACCAATATGAAAATGAATATGCTAATGCATATGAATATAATACTCCGTCAGGCAACAGCTGTAAAAAGCCGCTGTTGGCTGACGGGCAGGAAGATAAACAATGGTGCAGTGAAGAATATAGAATTGGGAAGAACCGCTACCGGGACAGAATTATAGACGGAGTTGTTACCGCGGTGCGTCTGGAGGGCAGAGATGATTAACAGCCTTAGTGTCGAAGAGAGCGTTATCGGCGCCATTTTGTATAAGCCGGAAATGGCCCTGCCGGTTGCAAGAACTCTGCTTACGGCGGACTCCTTCGGCAATGACTTCTGCCGCAAGGCGTTTATCGCCGCCGAGCAGCTGACCGAGTCGGGAATACCGGTTGATGCAGTAACCATGGGGGCAAAGCTTGGCCCGGAGTGCGCTGAACGGCTGGGGGAGTTCCTGGCCCTTACGCCAACGGCCAACAACATCACCGTTTACTGCCAATACGTAATCCGTCAGGCGGCCCAGCGGCAGATCAGGGACGCGGTGGAGGAGGCGGGGAACGAAATCACCGTCAACCATGATCCACAGGACATATTAATTAATCTGAGGGAGCGGCTGGATAATGTAACCGGAGCGGAAGGAAAAATCAGCCGGATTATAACTCCGGAAGCCGCGGCAAGTAATTTCATTAATTACTTTATGGACGCCAAGGCTGCCCCGGGAAGCACCTGCCTCACAACCGATTTTCCCGACCTTGACCGGAAGCTGGGCGGAGGACTCTTTAAAAGCGGAATGTATATAATAGGCGCCCGGCCCGGCATGGGGAAGACAACCCTGGGCATTAATCTGGCGGAAAGCATTGCAAAAAGGGGAGAACCGGTTCTGCTTTTCTCCCTGGAAATGTCCGAAGAGCAGATTATGGCCAAACGGGTGGCCATAGAAACGGGCTGGTCATATACCAATCTGATCAGCGGCAGGCTGGCGGACGGATATATTAACGACCTGACTGATACCCTGGAGCGGATGCAAAGCAGACCCTTTTACCTGGTGACGGACTCCTCCGGCAAGCTGAAGGACATTAAGAGCCAGTGCTACCAGGTTAAGGACCTGAAGTGCGTGATTATTGACTATCTTGGCCTTATGCATCTGGATGATGAAAATCAGTACCGCAGCCGTTATGAGGAGACCACTGAGATTTCCGGGGAGCTGAAGAAGCTGGCCAAGCGCCTGAAGATCCCCATAATCGTCCTGTGCCAGCTGAACCGGGAGAACATGGCCACCAAGGACAAGCGGCCGAACCTCCAGTATCTCCGTGACTCCGGAGCAATCGAGCAGGACGCGGACTGCGTAATCCTGCTCCACCGGCCAATGTATTATGAGGAGCAGGAGGCGCCTCCACCCCGGGAGGAAATTGAAATCATTGTCGCCAAAAACCGCCACGGCCCCACAGGCACGGTGAAGATGGTGTGGGAAGGAGTGAGCGGCAAAATAATGCCACTGGCGAATTAGGAATCTTCTTCCTCATAACCTTCCCCGCTCACGGGGAAGGGGGACCAGCTTCGCCGGTGGATGAGGTCCCCTTGGCGTAGAGTACAAAAGCAGCATGCCTAATGGCGAGTAGACAAAGAAAAAAACGGGCGCTGAGGACCCAGCACCCGACATGATTCAGCAAAAATATGAAATTTCCCCAAAGTATTCAATCCATTTGGACTTAATCTCTTCACTACGCGCTGAGGCAATATCCATTATACGTCGCAGTTTTGCCGGAGGAATTTTAGAGATGTTATTGCTCAGCAGACAGTGACCTGAACTCGTTAGCCAAACCTTGGTGCAGTTGGGAGAAGGAACACCGTCAGTAATATGAAAGTGAATAGGCTCAACCGGCTTTCCCTCATTGGTCCAGAAGAATATCAGGTAGCCTGATATATTAAAAACCTGAGGCATTGTCAAATCCTCCGTTTTGAGAGAGGTCAATGATTATATGCGCCAGAGAGTGAACATATTCATCAAAATACTCAAGCTCTTCTTCACTGAAGCCGTTGTTATTGAGCCATTCATAACCGGGCAGAATGCATTCCACCGATTTGAAGCCCTGGAAAATCGGCTTCTCAAAGTAAACCTTAACGGTTCCGTCCGGGTGCATCTCTGAATGAACGACTTCGGTATTATCAGAAAGAGTCATAAATGGATATACCATATACTGCCTCCTTAATAAGGAACTATAATTTAGACAAATACATAATATCACAAATTTTGCTGTGAAACAAGAAAGGTGCTTTATGATTCAAGAAAAGATAGACCGTTTGCATCGGCTTGATGCCGATATCGCATATACCATTGAGGCTATTGATGAGCTTCGCACCTCCGCCGAGCGCATCACCTCCGCACTGACCTTCGCCGGCGGCGGGGTGGTAACTGACCATGGCAACGAGGAACTGAGAATCAAGCTTGCCCAGCTGACGGGGGAGCTTGAAAAAAAGACCGCGGAGTACGCGGCCTTGAAAACTGAGCTTGTTGACCTAATCGGCCGGCTGCCCCGGCAGAGCTTGCGCAGCGTGGCAAAGGGAAGACTGATTGACCGCCTCACCTGGACGGAAATTGCAAGTAAGACCCACTACTCCCGTGGGCACTGCAGAAGGCTGTGCGCCGACGCACTCGAAGCGCTGGAAGGCGCTTCGAAGTGAAGGCAGCGCAAGCTAGCGGAGGCAGCGGGCGCTGCAGCGAAGGAGCGCACTGCGTGCTCTCAGTGAAGGCTCGCTTAACTGTGAAAACTTCAAGCCGCTCGACAGTGAAGGCTCGACCCACCAGAGGTGGTCGAGACAATTGTAATGTATTTATTTTAAATCGCAGCTTCGCTGCGTTATCTAAATAAAGGCCTTCCTTATAATTGCCTCAGGTCCCGGCAGGGAGCCTGAGCCTTCACTGCCAGTGCGAAGCACTGCCTTCACTGAAACGAAGTTTCCTTCACTGCGCGCGGGAGAAATCTTAATACAGATATGCGCGCCTTCACCTCTCTGCCTTCACCTATTATTTATTTCTCGCCCCTCTGTGTTGTCTTTAGCGATTTGACAAGCATGTTGATTAAAGACGTAAGGTCTTTATCAAGGCTGGCAAACTCTTCATTAGTCAGGTAGCCCGAGTCATGGAGAAGGTTTAGCCAATAGTCGGTTTCGTTTGCCTCTTTCAAAGCAATCGTGAGCTTAGACCTGAAATCCGGCTTTGATGCAGCGAATCTGCTTTCTGAAACGTTAGCTCCGATTGATGTGCCTGAACGGAGAATCTGCTTTGCCAGTACCT
>R07__coassemble_1953_pt1 | contig 5984 bp, 3 predicted proteins | sample R07__metabat2_low_PE_036 | metagenome-assembled genome bin R07
CTATTACTTCTGCGTATTTTGCTAACTCCAGGATTTTTACTCCGTCATAAAGAGTCGTCTGCCCGTCATTGCCGTTAATCTGCTCCTGTATGTCAGAAACCAGCTCATAGAAAAAATTCCGGTTTTCAATTACCAGCGTTTCAATATTTGCTGCGCCGATTTCAATAACGCTGCTCATGGCCGGATGGGAAAAGATCATATAACAACCATCCTCTCATCTGAATTTATAACATCTGTGTTGAATTCCCCGGTTATAAATTCAATATCGGCAAACTGTTTTTCGGTAATAGTAAGCGCCTGAACATTCCCCTTGGGCGGTTTGTTTTTCCTTATCGTCTCCAGGGCTGTTTTTGCAGCAGTGCTGTTAACCAGCAGCTTGCAGTATACCGACTCCTGCATCATGACAAAGCCTTCCTTCAGCAGCATTTTTCTGAAGATATTATAGTTGCGCCGGTCCGCAATGGTTTCGGTCGGCAGGTCAAAAAACACAATCATTCTCATAAATCTATAGCTCATCGTCAAAGATTATAAAAAACAAGCCGGCCCGTGTCCCCTTCGTTCAGCGAATTGAAAACGCCGCGGCAATAAATGTCTATTGCGTTCAAAACCGTCTGGTTGGTGCCCTGAATGACAACGTTCGCGTTCAGGACATCAACCAGCTTATATTTAACCTCTTTTGTCAGTTCCGCAATCTCATTTTCACTAACCGCTCTGTCCACCAGAGGACGGAAGGGCTCCATCAGGTCACTGCTGAGATTATAGAAATTGAACACGTTGTCGTGGTGTATCCCAAGCTCCGTGCTGTAGCCATTGGCGCAGACAGCTCTGTTAAAGGCGGAAAGTAGAATTGCGTATCCATAATCCAGGGCGGAGTTAATCGGATCTGAGGAGTCGTCTCGCTTGAAGTCAAGGCCGAAAAGGGCGTTGAAATAAACCTTCGCCGCGTGCCCCTCCCGGTTCGTCTTGTCTCCCGGCTCCACCTGGGGAACGTAGGATTCCAAAAGCATGGCCTCCTTCTGCCGGCCTTTGTCAGAGAGGTGCCGGGACTGGTTCAGAATTTTCTCCCGGGTAATCGCCTGCCATACCACCTGCTTAACATCAATCGCCCAGGCAATCTGTTGTTTCAGCTTCCTGGAACAATCATGGCTGCCATAATAGGGCATAAGTTCACCGTATGGGCTGCGCTTGTTGGTGCAGAATATCACCTTTATCTTTTTCTCGGTTAATGTCTGCAGTAATACGCCGGTGAGGGAAACAGCGGGATTTTCGATTATTACGATGGCAATCTCATCCAGATAAATTCGCTTTGTTTCCTCTCCGCGGATTACCATATAGCCCATTTTATAGTCCAGCTTGCAGCGTTGAGAAATTACAACTGTTCTCCAGCTCATAGGAGCTTTAAAAGATTTTCAGACCGTGCTTCAAATATACCCGAGGGAGAAACATCAACAATTCTTATCTCAGAATAATTCTTCGCATAATTAGAAAGTGAAGACGATGGCGCTTTTACGCAAGCATACTTTGCGCCGCCAACAAGAGTCAAATCTATAGAAGTTGATGCGGAACTAAACCATACTATCAGATTCAGCAGGAATGCGGCCTGAACATCAACAGGCGCATTAACAAATTTTTCCCTTCCGCCTTTAAGAGTTTCAACTTGATTGCCCGGACAATGAGAGTAGAAAGAATTTCCCATTTTGGCAGTCAGCTTATCATAAAGGTCAACATTCCTTTCGGGCGTTATATGGTCGTGCTCGGAGTCCGGCAAGATGAATTTATTGGTTGCTTTCTTCAAAGAGAAGGATTCCAGCGCCTTAATATAGGCTTCATCATCGTGACCAAGTACGAGGGGAGATAAAAGTGAAGTTATTATCTTCGCACCGCCATTAGCTTTGCCATTTATCGAAAGTTGCACCCCGTCAAGCGAGAGAACGGTATTAATTTTCAGCGGCCGGTTATTAAGAAGCAACTGAAGGTCCAGCACCTCTTTACCACCAACTTTTTCAATTGTCTCCTTGGCATATGCCTTTGCAAATTCAAGATCTTTAAGATACCTGTCTGCAACCATCAGCTCAACCGGCATGAACATGATGTCGGTCTTCTTGGCGGTTGTAAACTTGACCAGGGAGAAGAAGGATGCCGTCGGCTTGTTATAACCGCCGTAACGGGTTGTATCAAGCCCGGCCTTGAGGGGAACAAGTCCTTCACCTGCTTTAACAGGCTGCTGGTCAAACAGACCGCCCTTGCGGCAGAACGCGTACTTCGTAACATGGATGGCATTCTTCGCCATTATGGATCTAACCTTTTCCAGGTCGGGGGTACCCTGCCAAACCGTTGTATTGCCGCATTTTACGGGCTTGGAGAAAATTGTTTCAACCTTGAGACTGTATTTATCCGTAGGCCGGAACCATAACTTTGAAAAGCGACTGTTATATACATTGCCAACAACGACGTTGAGATATGCGTCCTTCGCATGGTGCAGATTGTTTACACTTCTCGACTTGAGCATGTCAAATTCCTTCCGGAAGTCAGAAACGAGGCCCGCCTTGACGTATACGATTTCTGTTTCGGGGTATTTCTCCCCAAGCAACTCCGCAACGGCCTTGGTGGATTGGCGGGTTTCATTCAACTGACGGCTTATGAATTTCCACTTTTCGTCCTCGGTAAAGGGAGTTGCCCGGGTGAGACGTTTAAACTTTTCGTCGGAAATCAGGCCTTTGCTCTTCCAGTATTCCCAGGTTCCACGCATACGCTTTCTGATGTCCGGGTCAATCGGATAGTTGTCCTTCTTGTCTCCGTTGACCTTTGAGTCAACGAGGACCTTGTTGTTGATAATGCTGTCGTCCTTAACAAATGCCCGGGGATAGATATGCTCAATGTTATACATTGTTCCGTCTGCAAGTCTGCTCAAATCTATGGACTTGCCGGTATAGGCGCATTTGCCCAGCTGCATGTAATAGAGAAACAGCTTGTCGCTCTGCAGCCGGTTGTCCGCCGTCTCGCCCATGGCCTGCAGCTCTTTTTCCAGCTCCCGTGCGTCGGCGCCAATGACTTTATAGAGATTAAGCAGCTGCTGTTTTCTCGTAACCGTCCTTGTATTGCGCTGGTCATCTGACGCGCCTCTGGCCATTTCCACAAATATCTTTTCCGGAGCACCGCCCATAGCTTTAACAACATCCTGGCAGATGTCCAGGGTTCTCATAATCGGGCGCTTTACCGCGTTGGAGACATACATTTCCTCAAGACGGCGGGAAAGACTGGTGGGATGCTCGGAGTAATACTCCCGGTTGCGTTCATTAATAACGTCAGTGAAAGTGAATTTATCTGAAAGCAACTTCATAAGATTATTATTTGTGCTCCAGAGCGCCTCGATAATCGTATATGCTTCGCCGGTCTCCTTGTCGCTGCCATAAATTCCTTTGAGCAACTCGCCGGAAAGTCTGCCGAACTCCTTGAGATTGAGTCTGCAGATATATTTGCAGTCTTCATTCGAAATCCGGGGGAAGTTCTCTTTGATCCATTTGGCAAGACGAGTTTTGTCCTCGGAGTAGGCCGCCTGATTTATAATTCTCTCGGCTTCATCTTCGGTAAGCACCCCGGCAAGCAGCATGCGCTTAAAGCCGTGATATGAGGAGAGAGAGGAGTTTATCTTCTCGTCAATGCCGGAAATTTCTTCTCCGTCACCAATCAAACCATGGCCCTTGAGATAGTCTTTTATCATTTTGGGGGTTACCCGGGTTCTCTGCTCAAACAGGTCGCTGTAAATCCCTTGCTTAACTTCAACCGGAATTGAATTATCATTAACCTTGATGTTATTAATTTCATTCAAAACTGTATAGCGCTGATAAAGCAGCGATTTTACCGGCAGAACATCCTCTCCGGCAAGATATGTGCAAGTGTTCGTCATCCGGCGGATGAATTCCTGCTCACTTTTGTCAAGGTCCACTTTGTCTTCAAAGTTCCAGGGCAAAATGCGCCCCTCGGCCTTGCGCACAAGCCATGAATTGTCGCCGGCATATGAGCACAGAGGCCCAACATAGTAAGGAATGCGGAAGGAGAAGATGCGGAGAAGCTTTTCCTTCGCCGTGAGGCCCGTGCTGTCGGTTTTGCTGAGGAAGGGAAGATACTTTTCCGCGTTGGCAAGGACCGTCTCCAGCTCGTAGCGGTAAAGCTGCTGTGGGATAACACGGTTGTCAGTGTTCTTCTGCTTGGGCATAAAGGTTCTCGTCTCGATGCGGGCAAGCATGTCATCATAGAATTCAGAATCCTCGGGCTGGACCGCAATATCTTTGATTTTTTTCTTCAGGAAGTCGGAAAATACGTCAATACTCGCCTTCTTGCCGACCTTTTGGGGCTCTTTGCAGGATTTTACATTATATGAATAAGCTGCATAGTTTTCTGCTCCGGCATCACGGAAAATCGCGTTATATTCTTCGGGAATATACTTTTTTACGAATTTCTTTAACCCGGCAAGGTCTTTTTCGTGCTGCTCATATACTGCGATTTTGGCCTTTGAAATTGTGCTCTTTCCGTTCAGCTCTCCGATAAGCAGAACACAGTCCTGCATTGCCCTGAGCTTGAACAGAAGCTCAGCATCATCGCCGATTTCGGCGCAAATTCTGGCAAAATCCTCTTCGGCCATGGTAAGGGAAACGGAATCTACTTCGGTATATGCTCCAGTCTGGAACACGTCTTCGGGCTTTACCTTTTTTCCGCTTAAGAGAGAAACGACAGCGTCAGGGCTGAATATGCAGCCATTCTCCGCATCAGCCTTGTCTTTGGGCGGCTTTTTCCCGGAGTAAAGTGCATTTTTGAATTCCTCATATTTCCGGGTCACACCGACGTTCATTGTCATAACCGCTTTAATTTTATCCGCGGTTATGCCCTCGTCCCAGGGAAGCGGGGAGCCTTCTTCGGCAAAGTATGCACGAAGATCGTCATAGAGCTTGTTAAAATCTGTAAGAGCGGAAACATCTTCAGATGCAACATCAAAAAGGAAATGTCCCCTGTGGGCGACAAGCCAGGAGCAGGCAAGGTACACCAGCCGGACATCGTGGGGCTCCGGGCTCTCCATCAGGTCATTTATCAGATGGTGGATGGTGGGATACTTTTCGTAATAGTCCTTATCCTTGAAATCCGGATCATTAAAAAGGATATAGCTGTCTTCTGTTTCATCACGCCAGAGCCTGCTCTCCGCCCTGCGGATAAAGAAGCGGGGATCTTTCTTGCCAATTTCAGCGGCAAATATCTCGTTAACTAGCTGAACTCGTTGCTGTCTGCGGTCCAGCCGCCTGCGAGCGGTTCTGAATCCGCGGCGTTCCTCTGACCCGGCTGCCGCATCGAAGGTCTGAACGCCGATTACCGGCTCTCCTCTGCGTTTCGGAATACGATAGTATTCATCAGTAACCGCGTACCCGACTGAATCTGTTCCGATATCAAGTCCAAGATAATATTTTTCGCTCATATTGACAATCTCCTTAAAATATTGTACTATTGTGGTGCAGATTTAATACCTCTGCGAATTACACTACGAGTTCAAATAAAAATTATTTCAACTCGTCGGCTTAGCCCGACAGCACAGTGTGTGCTGAACAGACCTCTTCGGAGGTCTTTTTTATTTCCTCTGTTATTATACAGCATTTAAAGCTTAATTGCTTATATACATAACAGCCAAAATTTAGACCTCAATTTTGTGCAATTTGCGAGCGCATTGCAGCTTTCCGGTCTGCTATTTCAATTCTAGTACACGACCTATTCCCTTCAGGGAACAGAAACCCCTCAGATTTGCTCTGAGGGGAAAATTTTTTGGATATTATTGTCTGGTCTGTATAATGCGCTTGCAATTTGGGCAAAAGAGCTTTTTCCCGCCAAGCTTTTTAAGCAGCATAACGAACAGATAACCACTGAACGCAGCCGCGGCTATTCCTATAACGTCAAACAGCGTTCCGCCGGAAAGAAGCAGTTGCGCACTAAGATATATGCAT
>R07__coassemble_3092_pt1 | contig 4733 bp, 6 predicted proteins | sample R07__metabat2_low_PE_036 | metagenome-assembled genome bin R07
TTGCACAGCCAAAGTATCCGCATGCCCTTATCCTCAAACCGTCTTAATAAACCGTGCCGGGTTGCCGGCCCACACCTCATTGTCCGGGACATTCTTTGTTACCACGGAGCCGGCGCCGATTACTGAATGTCTGCCCACGGTAACCCCCTTGAGGATTATGCTGCAGGCACCAATCCACGCCCCTTCTTTAATGAGAACGGGGCCCATTTTTTCGTTTCTGTTTTTCCCGTTTACCCGGTCCTCGTAGCTCACCGGGTGGAAGTCCGTGTCCCAGATCTTTACGCCCGAGCCGATGGAAACATTGTCCTCCAAGGTGACTCCTCCTGGAGACTTTGCATAAATTATCGCGTTTGAAATGCCGACCTTATTCCCAATCTTAATGAAGGAGCCGGGCTCAGGCTTCAGGTGTGTATGAGCAAGTCCACTGGTAACATTGGAATGCTCAGAGGAGTGGATTACGACTCCCTCTCCCATGCTGACAGAGCCCTTTGCGCCATCCACATAGAGCCGGCCATAGATTTTGGGGGCCGCATCACAGTGAACCCGCTTAAACTTAAGAATAAGAAAATTCCATATATCATTAAATATATTTTTTCGCATGTTTTTCATCTACCATCCCGTTCCGTTCCAGGAGTTTTCTGCTTCGATTAATCTTCTCTTTGATTTCTTCCTCCGAAGGAATGTATAGCTTATACTCTGAAGCATATATCTGCTTGTCATCCTCCGGCAAGGTATATCTAGCCAGCGTATCGCTTTTATCCGCTCAGCCAATAATACCAATATCGTTTTACATCTCCAGCATTGCATGCACTCTGCTTTGGAGCCATTTTTCTATTGCCGCAAGCCTTTTTGCCGGCAGATAGTATGAATTCCCCCGGGAAAAAGTAAATCCTATCATTTTCCGTAGTTGCGCCTTTTGCCGGTTCGTAATTACTCCTTTCGCTATTTCGATGAAGCCCACATCGAAGGCGGAAATTCGCGTTTCAGCGTATCTTGCAATATCATTCAGATCGTCCTGCATAGCATATGGGAACAGTCCAAGGCCATTGTCAAAAATTGGAGCAAAGGCTAACGGCTCGTTGGTCCTGCTGTTGACCAAAAGTCCGAAGTTATTCTGATGTCTGTCCGTATTGCAGATCAAGGCATCGAAAACCAACATATCCCTGAATGCGTCTGTATATTCAGGCCCAAGCTCATCCAGATACGCTATAATTTCCGGGATGGTGTTAAAATTGCCGAACCTCCACATTGGAACATAGGCAGTTTCAATATCGGTGAATAAGGGGCAAACAGAGCAAACAGCCTTTTTCCAGCTCGCCAGCTTATATGGCACATGATTCAAGCCCATTGCTTCCGCAATCTGCGAAGCATAAAATTCAGAATACGGCTCCAGCCCGGAATTAGCTGCCCCCTCGGTGCCGCCTTTATACAGCAGAATCTGTCCGTCAAGTCTTCGCCACCCCTTGCGGAGCATTCCGTTTGTCGTAAACTCCGGCGAAGATGTAAATCCCTTTACCTTTACGCTGCCGTAACCCGTATATGCCACGAGGGACAGGGCCTTGACAAAATCGTGCTCAAAAAGGTTATAATCCTCAAATTTTCCTTCAAAATCCGTCGGAGTGACCCAGTAGCAATCGTTGAGGGACAATCCCATGCTGATTTTGATGATTCCCACAATGTCGTTATGGGTCAGTCCAATCCCTGCAAGGATTTTGTCCACATATCCGCGGTTTTGAGGAATGACGCGCGTTCTCAGCCATGACTTTACCCCTTCCTCATCCGGCCGGAAGCCAATGGGGAACAACGCTTCAGCATTGGCCGCTTTTTCCAGAATTGCGCATTGCAGGCCTGAAAGTCCTTCCTGCCGCAGGTCTATCAGCATAAGCGTGGTATTAAAATGTTTTATTTTAAATTCCACTTATTTTTCATCTCCCCCTCTGAAGCAGGGTTTTTATGTTCCGGGGCACATATGGCCAGGCCGTTCTTACGGCAAGCAGAAGCTTTTCTTTAATGAAAAGATTATTCTTCCATTATCGTTGCGGCTGTCTAATGTCATGATGTCATTCAATCCAAGCAGCAGTCCTGAAGGGTTTCTCCCAATAATAACATACTGATTTTGCGAATCCATTGAAATATACTGCCTCATCTTATCGTCAAGAAGAATATCCGCATTATCAATCACGAACAGCTTGTCTTTGGAGTTCTTTATTGTGGTTTTATAATTTTTTGATTGATCTAAATAATTAAAGCAGCGAATTGATTTGTTTTCCGCCGCAACCTCTTGGATAAATGAGTATACTGCAGATTTTCCTATTCCAGAGTCGCCTTGGATAAAAGTTATGTTAGATTCAAAGTTGAAATCAACCTCAAATGATGTGTGATTTGTTTGAAGCTTATCCATAACCGCGGGTTTAATCTTCACCTATCCACCACTCCTTCAGCTCTTCATAGTCGGTCACTGAGCGCAGACCGTTCTTATCGCAGACATTGGCCGTTGTCATATCAAAAGATATTAATGGGTAGTCACAGCATATGTTGCCTGACGGCAATGTATATATCAGGTCAAGAGCATTGTCGCCGCATTCCCTTATATCAAAGACATTATTCGGATTATAAAATATATTCAGCGCTGTCTTGCATCCAGTTGAAAGCTTATCTATATTCAGCGTGTTGCCATCAAATTTAGACTGAATGGTATACTTATCAATCATTTCGGCGCCGTCAATTTTCATTATTATTTCCGCAGCTTTACTATCTAATACTTCAACTGTAGTCCTATTAAAGAAGATATCATTGTTAATTATAACAGGCCGCATTTGTTTTGGAATAGAATTCTTTTTATACACGGTTATCATTTTACAGATTTACCTCGTTCAAGGAGTTTTTCAGGGCGGAATACTCAACCAGCATTCTTTTCTTGCTGTCTGCACTCAGTCTATCATCATCCAGCCCGCATATATCGTCATTATGTCTGCCTTCCCATTCGCAGCAGCTATTAATGAAGCACGGGCCGAGCTTTCCTTTGTTTGTTTCAAAGCCTGTATTCCTGGTGATTTCATATAAGAGTTTTGCCGATATTCTTTCAGTATTATATCTATCTGCATAGTTGAAGATTACTCTAAATTGTCTTAAATCTTCCAGGCTACCCTCGTCCAGAATGAGCTTTACAAACATGTCACGGGCAGTCAGAATTTCTTCTCTTTTCTCCTTGAGTTCATCGTTCCTTGCAAACACCCAATTGTCCAGCAGGCTGAACGAAAGCAGTGTAAATTCAAAAGAGTGAATTTTAATTATCTTAATATTTTCTTGTTCTTCTGCATATTTGAATAGTCGGTTATACTCTCTTAATACATCAGGATTGTCAATGGCTACATCAAGCAAAATATAATATGTATTATCATCATTTATTTTTGAAACAGCTTTCAGTAGTTTGCCGTTACTCTGCTTGGATTCTACCTTTATTTCCGGATGAATTGTCTGAAAAATTTCGCGCCAAAATTCAAAGCCTGCGCCGCTGTCCTCGCACCAGATGTATTTCATTAATTTCAATCCTCTCCATCGTCTGTTGTGCATCTTGCCGGATTCACAAGCATTTGCGCAACCAATCCGCTCAGCCAATAATACCTATATTATTTTTCATCTCCCCCTCTGGAGCAGGGTCTTTATGCTCCGGGGCACATATGGCCAGGCCGTTCTTACGGCGAGCAGGAGCTTTTCCTTGGCCGTGGGCTGAATATATTCGCAAGCCTGCTTATAAAACCGCTTTGCGTCTTCGGGTCGCTTGCTGTTCAGGGCCAGCTCGCAAAGGCGCTTATAGATTTTATAGTATATCTGCCGCTGACTGTCCTCCGGCAGGCTTTCTATCAACTCCCGGTGCTTGGCGAGATATTCCTGCCGGCGCAGGACGGCCTTGTCCAGGTCAGGGACATTGAGATGGTCACTGTAATACTCAACGACGAACAGGGGCTGAGCAAGTTTTTTGAATTTATACTTTGTCAGGATGCGGGCCTCCATATCGTAGTCCTGGTGGCGGAGGAGGGACTCGTCAAAGCCGCCAAGCTCCTCAAGAACGCTCCTTTTTACGAACATGTTGGTCCCGGAGCCGGTGTTATAGCGGCAGGAGAGGACCTGAACCATCGGCCACTCGTCGCCGTCAACCTCCTTGGCGCCGCTCATTTTGCCCTTGCGGGAAACATAGTAATTGCAAACCGCCATGGCGTATTCATCATCAAGGGAGTCCAGCAGAGCGGCCTCCTTTTCCAGCTTTTCCGACAGGAAATAATCATCGTCATCAAGAAAGGCGATATACTTCCCCTTCGCCGCACGGAGGCCCGTGTTGCGGGCTGCGGAGCCGTTTTTATTGGCCGGGTGCTTTATATATTGAATGCGTCCGTCCGCCGGCAGGAGGGTCTGCATAACGTCTTCAGTAAGGTGACGGGCTTCTGACGCGGGGTCATTATCGTCAACGACAATGATCTCGATTTCCCTCAGCGTCTGGCCGCAGGCGCTTTTAACGGCGCGGGCCAGGTCCCGGGCGCGGTTATATGTTGGAATTATGACGGATACTATAACATCGGGCATAAATCAGTCGTTCTCCGATTCTTATGACTATACATCTTATATTATACCATCACCCGGCCGCTTAATTCAACTGTTATTGAAATCTTTTAACCGGGAAACCGATGCCATTAAAGCGCAAACCGCGGGCATGCAGCAATGCATGCCCGCGTGGG
>R07__coassemble_3693_pt1 | contig 4338 bp, 4 predicted proteins | sample R07__metabat2_low_PE_036 | metagenome-assembled genome bin R07
ATTGCCCGAATTGCGGAGCAAAGGTTACTGAAGGCAGCAGCTTCTGCTCATCATGTGGATATAACCTTAGGGAACAAAAGAATACACAAACGCAACAGCAGCCGGTTTATACCGTGAATGTATCGGCACAGAAAAGGCAATATAACAGCACAGCCGTTGAGATAATTAAGGTTTTCCTGGTGCTGACCTGCATCGGACTGGGGCTTTTGATTATTCCCCTGGCCTGGTGCATCCCAATGACCGTGACGACCTTCAAACGCCTTGATAGAAATGAACCCCTTGGAACCGGCCTTACCGTTTGCACAATGCTGTTTGTGAATCTGATTGCAGGCATCATTATGATATGCATTGATAACGACAGCTAACACACACAAGGAGCGAAAAGATTATGAAAACATTGCTTAAAATTCTTTTGGCAATTGCCATTCTGCTTTTGCTGTTCTATTTTCTCGTTTTTATCACTGCGTGGATTTGAGACTACGGGGGATAAGGCATGAAAAAAGCAATCAGCAATATAGTTTACACAGTTTTTTGCATCGCACTGCTCGCTTTGGTCTTCGGAGCGGGATATTACATGGGTACCAACAACGAAAACGGCGAAATCATGTCCGCCTCCGACAGCGCCGATTATGGCGCCCAGCTTCCGGGAGAAACGGTAGTCAGCGTAATAACTGAGGAGGACATCGAGGTCCAGCTGCATGAGATAGGCGAACTGTCCACATATATCGGGGAGTATACCGTTGAAATAACCGAAGGAACCTCCCGGCATATTCTTGATGATATATCCATCCCTCTCACGCAGAACCTGATTAACCTCAAGTGCACCGGCAACGTTAAGGTGGGCTATGATCTCGACGACATAGACGTGCGTGTGGATAACACCAGCAAGAAGGTCTATATTTCCGTGCCGGAGCCTGAGGTGAAGAGCAATTATATAATCTGGGACACAATTGAGTACAGCGAAAAGAACAATGTGCTCAACCCAATCCAGTTCTCCCAGTATAAGGATCTGATCGGCAAAATAGAGGAGGACGGTCTCCAACAGGCGGAGGACGACGGAATATATAATTCTGCGGAGGAAAATCTCAAAAATATAATCGTGAACTATCTCGGCAAGTTTGACGATTATGAAATAGTGTTCATGTGAACAACAGCCAAAACCACGTGTTGACCGCGTGGTTTTGATTTATGGCGTATATGTTCGCGCCGGATTCGCAAAAATTACATCTCCTCTAATGAGGCTTCATTTCCAAGCCAAATAAAAACCTTATCAGGAGGACAGAAAACATGTATTGCAGAAAATGCGGAACGGAACTGGGAATTGACGGGAAATGCCCGAATTGCGGGGAATATGACAGTGAAATCATCAGGGTGAACGTCCAGGATGGAAGCACCGGAGCGGGAAGCAAAAAGCAGAAGAAGGCCAAAAAGAAGGGCGGCTTCGGCAAAGTTATTAAGGTAATAGTCATCGCGTTCATAGCTCTTGCGGTAATCGGAGCAATCAGCTCTGGAGGGGAGAAAAAGAAATCCTCCGGCTCGGGTACCTTAAGCCCCTTGCAGACAACCGCGCCGGCGACACTAAGACCGACTACTCAGCCTGCAGCTCAGAGCGAAGCAACAGCCGCAACGGAAGCACCGGTACAGACCGAAGAACCGGCATCAACCGAGACACCGGCACAGGCGTCAGGCATAAGACCGGAATTCCAGACGGCGATGGACGAATATAAGGAATTCTTCAGGCAGTACGCGGAATTCATGCAGAAATTCTCATCAGATCCCAACGCAATGATGACCATGATGGGCGACTATATGACATTCATGACTCAGTACACGGAAACCATGGAAGCAATGGACGCAATTGATGAAGGGGAGCTGACACCTGAGGAGGACGCGCTGTACCTTCAGACAATGCTGGAGATAGACAATATGCTCATCGGTTCAATTTCATAACGGCAGGAAAGATTATTTCCATAAAATCGATAGAAGTATGCCGCAGCGGATTCCAGCTGCGGCATACTTCTTCATAATCTTGCGGTTCGGTGACTTATGAAATTTCCGGGATAGCTTTAGAAAGATTCAACGCTTCTTTACCGGAATATGCATATTCTATAGTCTCGTCATCCAGCAGACTTATGAATTTATTTATGATGCGGTCATCATCAAAGCCCTGCATAAAGGTGATATAAAAATCCCCCGGAATGAAAGAATTTCAATACTGAGCCCGCCATCGACAACATCGTCAGTCAGCGCATAGAGTTTGTCTGTGAATTTCTCCACTTCTCCGAGATTAACAATACCGGGATAGCTTACAACATATGAATATCTGCTTAAGCTCTGAGCTGCTCTTCCCTTCATAAGCTCTATCTTGCTTTTCACGCTTGGCAGCATGTTCATTTTTTGAGCACCAAGAAGCATCTGTTTTCTGTAATACAGGATGTTCTGTTCATCCGACTGCAGCATTATGCTGCCCCGCGTGACGGTGCAAAGCTTGCCGAGCGGCCAACCCTTCTGCTTCTCTTCATAAATAACAGTCAAGCTATTCGAAAGTAAGCGGTAACTGTGCTTGTTGTGAAGCATCGGTCTGTGGTCGACGGCGATGAGCACAGGTAAATCTTTCTCCGTGTTGCTGAGTGACCAGATAACCTTTGCCATCATAGCACTCATGATGGCGGAAGGGCTGGCATCCATGCTTTTGGTATACTTCATGAATTCAGCACCATTTATCCTGAGATGGTGAACGGTCTTGCTTCCAATATTATTGAGTCCAATTTCCTGCAGCCTGAAGATGCTCCGGGCTGTTTTTCTTTCTGCCAGTGGGGCTGTTATCTCATCATAGTTGATTCTTTCATCGGGACTGCCCAGCTCGTCACCGAATATAGGCGTATCAACAGTATTAATGTCATCCGAAGCTACGCCTTCGCCGACGGTGAAGAGGATGTAATAATAGAGCAGTGTTTTCACAAACGGCATAAATCCCCGTCCGTCCGTAAGCGCATGCGAGATGTCTATGGCTATTCTTTTCCCCTCATACTGCACCGCAAGGGGATAATAGTTGCTTTCTTTTGTAAGAAGGTGCACACTTGTAATTCCCTCTGTAACATGAAATGGCGCGGTGTTTTCCACATTCACATATGAATTGCCTTCAATTTCAGGCTTTACAGCGAAGTACGGGTAACGCTTTAAGCTGATCAAAGCCGCCTTTTCAAGGCCTACGCTATCCACGTTTTCCTTCATCTCAGCGACGATGCGGATTACGTTGGATATCTGTTCGTCTGCTGTGTAGTACGATGGCTTATATATTTCCTCTATCCCATTGATAATCATAGTGATGCTCCTCAAACAGCCTGATGCGACTTATGCCCTATATTGTACATCATTCTGGCAATAAAAGCATTGATTAATTTGCGGCGTCATACAATTCCGGGAATGTTTGTGATATAATAATTCCAGCACACAGAAGGAACAAAATCCAAATGGGAATCACAAAAACAGACTTTATGCGCGGTATGCAGTGCGAGAAAATGCTCTGGCTTGACGCACATAAGCCAAAGGAAAAGGTAATACCGCCTGAAATTCAGGAAAAGCTGGATGCCGGAAACGACTTCGGCGACCTGGCAATGGGCATGTTCGGACCGTATGTGGAAATGACCGTCTACCGCCCGGGCACAACAATCCCTGACAAGGCAAAAATGGTGGAGAAGACAAAGCAGCACCTCGAGGCGGGGACTCCCGTAATCTGCGAGGCGGCGTTTTCGTATTATAACAACTACTGCGCGGTGGACATACTCCGCAAAACAGACACGGGTTATGACTTCTATGAGGTCAAGAATTCGCCCGAGGTGAAGGAGCAGTTCATTAAGGACGCGGGATTCCAGCTGTATATTTTAAGGCGCAGCGGCCTTAAAATAGGGCATGTGTACATCGTTTACCACGGAGAGGACGAGACAAACCCCTTCGTGCCGGTCGAGGTAACGGACAAGGCCAAAGAATACACCAAATGGGTAAACGAGAATATCTGGGAGCTAAACAAAAAGAAGAAACAGCCGGAAGAAATTATGAGGGAGATGGGCGAGCAGTGCACGAACCCGTATGAATGCTGGTACTGCGGGTACTGCACAAGACTCAAGGACGAATGAAGTCCGCCGTGTCACTAACGGTTTGTGCTTTCCAGTAGGCCGCGGGAATAATTAACTCACACGCGGGGGATAGCTTTTACAGCCATGAATATATGAACGGAGATGACAGCCATGCATGAGATAACTGAACGGAAAAACTCGCTTGACGCGAACGGTTATTGAGGTCAAGGATATGCCGGGATTTGCAGAAAAAGTGGAAAAC